>Ga0163144_10000556_pt1 | contig 86732 bp, 83 predicted proteins | sample OliLak19BULKMAT1_FD_123175 | JGI IMG/M metagenome (GOLD analysis project Ga0163144, IMG submission 123175) | Freshwater microbial mat bacterial communities from Lake Vanda, McMurdo Dry Valleys, Antarctica - Oligotrophic Lake LV.19.BULKMAT1 | ecosystem: Environmental > Aquatic > Freshwater >... | reverse complement strand
GTTAATCCGCCAAGAGCGCCCCGACCACCACGTCCGGGCGCTCTTCGAGCAAGAGATGCCCTGCGCCGTCCACCGCGCGAATCGTCGCCATCGGAATGCGCGCCACGCTGCGGGCCAACGCGGCATACGGCACCCATCGATCGTTCGCGCCAGCGATGAGATCGAGCGGCGTTGTGAGCGCGACCGCGTCGCGTATGAGGCGCGGCAGATCCCACCGGGACATCATCGCCAGTGCCGCGTGGACATGCTCGGGGCGCGCGCACAGAAATTCGTACCGCGCGAGTGCGGCGGGGCTGAGCTGCGTCCCCGTGCTGCCCAGCATCGTCTGAATGATGCGCGTGCGGCGTGCGAGCCATGCCCCGCTGTCGGCAATCGCGCGCGTTTCGAAGAGCGCGCCGAGGACCGGTGCAATGAGCGCGACGTAGAAATCGGGCGGTGCGACCAGTGCCGGGTTGAAGCCGACGATGCGTGCCGGTGCGATGTGTTCATCCAGCACCATGCGCAGCAACACCGACAGGCCAGCCGAATGACCAGCGACCAGCGCCGGTGCGACCCCGATCGCGTTCAGCAGCGAGGCAACGGCGCGCGACATCCCGTGCAGGGAGTAGCTGTCCAAGCGGGCGTCGACTGCGGGGGGCACGAGTGTGAATCCGTGACCTGGCAGGTCGATGACGGTGACGCGAAACGCCGCGGTGAGTGGTGCGATGCACCGCTCCCATGAGTGGACCGAGCCGCCGGTGCCATGGACAAGCAGTAGATCGGGTCCGGCACCGATCTGTTGATAGTGCCAGCGGATGCCGTCGACGTCGAGGAGTCTCGAGGCATCCCGAAACGGCCAGTCTGGTGGGGGCGCGTGGTCGATTTCTCCGTGTTCGCGCCCAGAATCGACGGTCATGTGGTGGATCTCAAAGAAATGTTGGGAAAAGTGTAAATAATTCTTGACGACTGGCAGTGTCAGGTGAAGTTTACAGCGCAGTGAAGTACAAGGTTTGTCGCTCCGCACGGAGCGGATTCCCAGCCGCGCGGGATTAGCGCGGTAGCATCGCAGTTCTCCGGAGGTCTCGATGTTCGAAAAAGGTGGAATGACCGAGGAAGAAGCCCTTCGCTTCAACAAGTTCTGGATCGCGGGTACGGGCGTGTGGGTTCTGGGAGCGGTCGGCGCTCATCTCTTGGCGTGGAGCTGGCGTCCCTGGTTCTGAGCCATACGTCACTTCATTCACCCTCGCGCATCTAGGAGCGCAACATGTATCGAATCTGGATCGGGCTTGATCCCCACCTGATCATGGGCGGCATCGGCTCGTTCATCGCTGGCGCAGTCCTTGTGATGCACCTCTTTGCCTTCAGTCAGTTGAACTGGCCGGGCACCCTCAAGGCCAAGTACGTCACCCCGCCAGCAGCCACGCGCTGAGGATCCATCATGCATCGTATTTGGCTGATGTATGACCCGCGTCGCGTGATGGTGGCCGTCACTGGCTTCATCGCAGCACTCGCGTTCGTCATTCACTTTATCCTGCTCAGCTCACAGCGTTACTCGTGGATCGAGAACGGTACGCTGTCCGCCGATCAGGCGCCCGTCGGGGCATCGGCTCCGGCAATGGCGGCAGAGATGTCGCCGCTCCCGCCCGGCCGGTAAAACGTCGCGCGTCGCCGCCGGGATGGTCTTCGCACGTGTCGGTGCGATTCCATCCCCGGCCGACGCCAGCCTCCGCCATCGTTTGCACGCTTGGAGAAATCGCCCATGGCGATGCTCAGTTTTGAACGCAAGTATCGAGTCCGCGGTGGAACGCTGATTGGCGGAGATCTGTTTGATTTCTGGTTCGGTCCGTTTTACGTGGGCTTTTTCGGTGTAGCAGCAATCTTCTTCATTCTACTCGGTACCATGCTGTGCGTATGGGGCGCAGCAATCGGACCGACGTGGAACCTTTGGCAGATCTCCATTGCTCCGCCTGACTTGAAGTACGGGCTGGGCTTCGCGCCGCTGCGTGAAGGAGGTTTGTGGCAGATCATCACGCTGTGCGCGGTTGGCGCATTCGCGAGTTGGGCGCTGCGGCAGGCCGAGATCAGTCGCAAGTTGGGCATGGGCATGCACATTCCGTGGGCGTACGGCGCGGCCGTCCTTGCCTACGTGACGCTGGTGGTGATCCGGCCGCTGTTGATGGGTGCCTGGGGACACGGGTTCCCGTACGGCATCTTCTCGCACCTCGATTGGGTGTCGAACGTGGGGTATCAGTACCTCCACTTCCACTACAATCCGGCGCACATGATCGCCGTGACGTTCTTCTTCACGAATTGCCTCGCGCTGGCCATGCACGGCTCACTGATTCTCTCAGTGACCAATCCGAAAAAGGGAACGCCGGTAGGCGTCAGCGAAACAGAGAACGTCTTCTTCCGCGACCTGATCGGCTACTCGATCGGTGCACTTGGCATTCACCGGCTGGGCCTCTTCCTCGCGATGAGCGCCTCCATCTGGAGTGCGATCTGCATTGTGATTTCCGGTCCCTTCTGGACGAAGGGCTGGCCTGAGTGGTGGGGCTGGTGGCTGAATCTCCCGATCTGGTCCTCCTGAGGACATCCACGGATATGCTTGAATACCAGAACCTCTTTACGCGCGTCCAGGTCCGGACGACCGCAGACCCCGGCCTCCCGCTCCTGGATTCGCCTGGTGCGCGCCTCGGGAACGGTTTCTTCTCTTCGCTCGCCGGCAAGTTCGGTGACGCGCAGTTCGGTCCGATCTACCTCGGTACCGCGGGGCTGTTCTCGCTCCTCTTCGGCTTCCTCGCCTTCGAGATCATCGGGCTCAATATGTGGGCGTCGGTCGGCTGGGACCCGATCGAGTTCGTGCGTCAGCTTCCGTGGCTGGCCCTCGAGCCCCCCCCGCCGCAGTATGGCCTGCGCGTTCCACCGCTGAATCAGGGTGGGTGGTACTTGCTGGCGGGCTTGTTTCTGACGATCAGCATCCTGCTCTGGTGGGTGCGCGTTTACCGCCGGGCACGCGCGCTCAACATGGGTACGCACCTGCCGTGGGCCTTCGCATCGGCGATCTTCCTGTACCTCGCATTCTTCTTTCAGCCGCTGATCGTCGGCAGCTGGAGCGAGATGGTGCCGTTCGGCGTCTTCCCGCACCTCGACTGGACGTCGGCGTTTTCGATTCGGTACGGGAACCTGTACTACAATCCGTTTCACGCGCTCTCGATCGTGTTCCTGTACGGCAGTGCCGTGCTCTTCGCCATGCACGCCGGGACTATCCTGGCCGTCGCCCGACTGGGTGGTGAGCGCGAAATCGAACAGATCACGGACCGTGGCACGGCCGCCGAACGCTCGATGCTCTTCTGGCGCTGGACGATGGGCTTCAATGCGACGATGGAGTCGATCCATCGCTGGGCGTGGTGGTTCGCCGTGCTGACCACGTTCACCGGCGGCATCGGCATCCTGCTCACCGGCACCGTCGTCGATAACTGGTATCTGTGGGGCGTCAAGCACGGACTCGTCTCCGCATATCCTTCGCAGAACGTGCTGACTCCCGCCGAACAGGAACTGCTGCGCGGACGGTATCAGGGCACAGCCCCGGATTCGTTCCCGTCGTACAACGCACCCGTCGCGCCTCTCATGCTCGACAGCACCGTCATGGCCGTGCCCGTCGATACGACGAAGCCTCCGACCGACTCGACGACCGCCACCACGACTGATTCCGCCGGCGCCAGGAGAACTCCATGAGTCTGCATCCTCAGACGAGGGCGGCGACAACGATCGCCGCCTCGGCCATGGTCCTTCTGCTCAGCGCCTGCGTCGGCGAACGGCAGACCGACACGGTACAGGTGGGATATCGCGGGGTCGCGATGGAGCAGAACTACACCCGCGACGACGTGAAGTCCGCGTTCGCCCAGGTGAAGATTCCCGATCCCTTGCCTCCGGCCGGCGAGTCGCCGCCGGGACCGCTCCCGTGGCGTAACGTGCAGGTCCTCAACGACGTCAGTCCGACCGAGTTCCTCCGCACGATGACGGCGATGACGACGTGGGTCGCGGGCACCGGCAACTGTGCCTATTGCCACAACGTCGCCGCCCTCTGGTCGGATACGCTCCCCGACGGCAAGCCGATCTACACCAAGCTCGTTGCGCGGCGCATGCTGCAGATGACGCGACAGATCAACGGGCAGTACCCACAGCACGTGAAGAACACCGGTGTCACCTGCTACACCTGTCACCTCGGGAAGCCGCTTCCGAATGGCCTTTGGTTCTACACCGACCAGAACGACTATCTGCGGCACTATCTGGATCGGGACGGCGCACGCGTCATTTCGCAGGCCATGCGCCCCTCGGGCACCGGCAACCGCAGTTCGGTCAAGCAGGCGGAGTGGACGTACGCGCTGATGATCAGCCAGTCCAAGTCTCTCGGCGTAAACTGCACCTACTGCCACAACTCGCGGCAGTTCGCAAGCTGGACGCAGGCACCGGCGGCTCGTGTGACCGCCTATCACGGCATTCTCATGCTGCGCGAGGTGAATGCAACGTACCTGTCGCCGCTGCAGGCGGTCTATCCGTCCGTGCGTCTCGGCGCACTGGGCGATGCACCGAAGGCGCAGTGTGTGACCTGTCACAACGGCAACTACAAGCCGCTGTACGGCGCGCAGATGGTCAAGCACTATCCAGCACTCTGGGGACGTCCGGATTGGAACGGCGTACCGTTCCAGGGTATTGGCACTGCACGAGACACGACCACCGCACCCACCGCCCCGGCGGCGATGGCAGCACCCGCGGTGAAGAGTTCGGCGAAAGGACCGGCGTCGCCTGCTGCGGGCGCTGTGCAGACCGGCCCGGCCGGGGGGACGCGCTAGCAACGCCCGTCGTGCAAAGGTTCGCTGCGCAGAGGGCTTTTGGCCCGCCGCGCGGCCCGGCCCCGTGGCGCTTCGGCGTCACGGGGTCTTGCAATCTGGGATCCTTGGCGATCCCGGGATCCATTGTCCGCTCGCGCGCGTAGCTCATGTGCATGGTGTTCAGATTGCCGTAACGATTGCCACATGCGCCCAGGCGATACGCGCCCTCGCGCTCACCTCCCTCCTGCTCCTCTTCCGTGTCTACCCGCCGCCTTCCGGTCTACATCCTCGCCGACGTTTCCGGCTCGATGCAGGGCACTCCCATCGAGTCCGTGAAATCCGGCATTCGTCAGCTGCATCGCGATCTTCTTGGCGATCCGCAGGCGATCGAGAGCGCCTATCTCTCCGTACTCACCTTCTCCAACAGCGCGCAGCAGCTCGTGCCGCTCACCGAGGTCGCGGCCTTCAATCCGCCCGATCTGGTGGCCAGCGGCAATACGCATTTCGGAGACGGTTTGCGCCTCCTGCTGGAAGTTTTTGATCGCGAGCTCGTACGCACGACGGCCGAAGTGAAGGGCGACTGGCGCCCACTCGTCTTCATCCTCTCCGATGGTGCGCCGACCGACACGGAATGGCCGATGTATGCACAGCAGCTGCGCGACCGCCGGCCGGCCAACATCATCGCCGTGGCCTGCGGCGATCAGGCCGACACGCAGGTGCTCAAGCAGGTGACGGAAAGTGTGATCCAGATGCAGGACATGTCGCCGGACGCGTTCAAGGCGTTCTTCCGTTTTGTGTCGGCGTCCGTGAAGCAGACGAGCGCCAAAGTGGGAGCGTTGGGAGACGGCGCCGGGATCACGCTGCCGCCCCCGCCCCCCGGCATCACCATCGTTCCCTGACGAGTGACCGCACCTGAGTCGCCGTCCAGCGTTGCTGGGGAATCGTCCGTCGCACGAGCCGACGCAGCACTGGCCGAGTCGCTGCCGGTTCGGGCCACGTGGAGCGCAAGGCCGCCGGTGGCACCGTGGTGTCCCGAGGATTGGCTGAAGCACCTCGCGGTCGTCGCGCCCGGTTTACAGCCGCCGGACGCCGCGCACGAGCCCGCTGAGGCGACCGGAACGCGCGCACGATCGGCCGGTTGGTCGCTGTTGCTGGGGTCGCGTCGCGGACGATTGCATGCACACCGTGGCGAACATCGCGAAGATGCAGGGACCGTGCTGACGTTCGCGGGCGGATGGTGCGCCGCCGTCGCCGATGGCGCGGGATCCGCGACATGGAGCCGACTCGGTTCGGCGATCGCCACGCACGCCGTCACACACGCGTTGCGCGAAGCGTTGTCGCATGGTGCCGCGCCGGTGTCGGCGTTGGACGGTGCGCTCGATCAGGCAGCGACCGCCGCCGATGCCGCCATGCGCCGCTTCGCGGTGCTCTGCGGGCTTGCTTTGCGCGACCTGCGCACGACGCTGCTGGTGGTGGTTTCCCATGCCACGCAGTTGGCCAGCATGCAGGTCGGAGACGGCGCCATGGCCTTCCTGGTCGGCGATGGATCGGCGCATGCATCCACCAATACGTCCCCGAATGCCGCCATGCTCCTGCCACACGCCGGCGACTCCGGTGAGTTCTCGGGCGAAGTGACGCACTTTCTGCCCGACGAGGGCGCGGTCGAGCGTCTTCGCGTCTCGCGGCAAGTGCACACGCCGCGCGACTGGTCGGGGATCCTCGTCGCGAGTGACGGTGTGGAAGATCCGTGGTATCCCTTCGCCCGCCACGCGCCGGCGCTCGTCGCACAACTCCGCGATGGCGTGCGGGACGACAACGCATCGGCGGCCGGTGTCACGCAGCATCTTCGCGGCGCCGTGCTTACGGCGAACGATCCGGTCCACGCGCTGATGGAATGGCTCGCCTTCGAGAAACGTGGCGAGAACGATGACCGTACACTCTTCGTCGCATGGGTACCGTCACCGTCCGCCTGACCGACGGTCGCGTCCTCCAGATCGAGGATGAACCCGTCGGCACCGGCGCCGAGAAACGTGTGTTCCTCACACGAGACCGGGCGTACGCAGTCGGATTCTACTACGGCCATCTGTCCGATCGCCGCGAGCGGGTCGACCGACTCTCGCGTATCCTGACGAACTATAATCCCACGTTGGCCGCCAACGGGTCCTACTGGCTGCCCTACTTTTGCTGGCCTGTGGGCATGGTGGACGGCGCGAACGCTGTGCCGCAGGAATTCGCCCGCCGACAGCAGCTCGTCTGGCCGCCGCTAGCGGTGGTCACGCCCACGTACAAGCCCAGCTTCTATTTCACTGACCGATTCGGGCAGCGGCAGGAGAAGGAGGTCCGCTGGTTCTCCGGGGGCAAGGCTTCGCGCTTCGTGCCGCCCGCCGAAGTCGGGACGCTACTGACCCGCCTCCAGATCGGCGTGCGACTGGCGCGCGCCGTGCGGCGCCTTCATATGGCTGGGCTCGCACATGCGGACCTGTCCAATAAAAACGTGCTCGTCGACCCGAAGGGCGGCGAAGCATGCATCATCGACATCGACTCGCTCGTCGTGCCTGGCGTGGCACCACCGGCGGTGCTGGGCACACCGGGCTATATCGCGCCGGAGGTGCTTGCCAACAAAGCACAGCCATCGATCGCGACCGACAAGCATGCGCTCGCCGTACTCCTCTACGAACTGCTGCTGCAACGCCATCCGCTGCAGGGGAAGCGCGTCAACAGCACCAGGTCCGCCGAGGAAGACGAGCACCTGTCGATGGGAGCAAAGGCGTTGTTCATCGAGCATCCGACCGATCGAAGCAATGCCCCGGGGCGGCCGATCGAAATGCCGTTTACGCGCCTCGGACCGTACCTCGCGCGCTGCTTCACCCAGACGTTCGTGGACGGACTCCACGCGCCGCAGCGTCGCGCCGACGCAGCGGAGTGGGAGCTCGCGCTGTACCGCACGCTGCAGCTGGTGTACCCGATGCCGTCGGGACAATGGTCGCTGATCGGTCCAGGGCTGCCGATGACATCGATGCGTGGCGACGAACGTGTAGCGGGCCCGGTCATCGTGGCGCGGAACCTGCGCGACACGGGCGCCGCGCTGGTCGACGAGGGCGATGTTCTCGTGCTCTGGCATCATCTCGCGCTGCATGATTGGCACCTGCGGGTCGGCGTGCTCCCCAATGAACGCGCAGTACGCGAGGCGCGTGGCTATGTGGCCCAACATGCGGGCAAGTGGTGGCTCGTCAACACCAGTGAAACCGCGTGGCACGTGATTGACGGACCCACCATAGGGCGAAATGCGTCGCTCGAGTGCACGCCGGGACTGACGGTTCGCATCGGCGACGAACGCCCCGCGCGCGTCCTGCGGTTCGACCTGCTGCACTGAGGCATGACCGTGTCGGCGGAATACGATGCGTTCGGACGCACGTCGGGTGCGTTCCGCTCCGCCTACCGCACACACGAGGCGCTGTTCATCTCTGCCCCGGAGCAGTTCCGCAACCTGGTGCTGGATCAGTGCGGCAGCGATCACCGACCACTCGTCGAGTTGCTCCTCTCGCTTGGCCCGCTGGTCTGCGCACAACTCACCAAAGCGCAGCCGCCCACGCCGTGGCACGCCCGACGTGCCCCGCTGGTGCACCGCATCGTTTCTACCCGCTATCTCCAAGCGGAGGTGGCACGCTGGGTCGTCGATACCTGGGGTTCCGCCCTGCAGCTCGCCCCCGACCTGGAGGCGCGCCCTACCGTCGACCGCCCCGAATTTCCGGCCGATGCCGCGCACCTACCTCTCGACGCGGTCGCGGTGACGAGGTCGCAGGGTTCGGCCGGTCCCCGATCCAGCTCCGTCGTTCGGGCATCACGGCCCGCACCCGCTGTGCCGCCTCCGCCGTCATGGGCCGGCGGGCCTGGTCGTACACGCATCGGAGCACGCGCGCCAACTGGCCTGGCGGGCCAGACGGCCCACAACAGCACGCCTCGATGGCGCGCGACTGGACCGGCGCTCAACCCAACCGTTGTCGCTCAGGCACGTCGGTTCGAGAGAGCCTGGATCGTAGTGATGGCGTGCACATTGCTTGGGCTCTTCGTTGCTACAGCCATCGGCATCGCGAACCGCAAAGCCGTGGCGGTTGCGGACGCGTCCGTCCTGCCGTCGGTCCCGGTCGGATCGCTGGCCGATTCCATTGCCCGGACAGCCGTCGGTCCTCTGGCCCCACTCCCCGCGACAGTTGCCGATGCACCTACCGCGGCCCTTTCGACGGCGGAGCGTTCGATCCCGACGGATACGATCCCAACGGACGCGATCTCGACGCCGGCGCCGTCACCCGGCGACGGTGCGCGGCTCCTGTCAGCGGGGCTCGGTGGACGCTATCGCCTCTCGTTGCAAGTGCGCTCCGTCTCCGGCAGTCCGAGCTGTTCGCAGGTCGCCAGCGCTCTCGCCCGAGGTCGCACGTCCATCGAGGTCTTGGCGCACACGCCGGGAACGCTTTCGCTCTCAATTGCGTCCCGCAATGTGGATGGGAGGTTGTCACCGGATGGGTACTTCGAATCCCGAATACGAACGGGCACGACGGATGGTGTCCGATGGAGCTTTCGCATGACGGGACAGTTCACGGCGGCAGGGCTCGTTGGCGAGACGCGGACTTCCACCGAGGCGATCATCCGATGGAGACGCAAGCAATCGTGCCTGACGATTGCAGACCTCGTCGCCGAGCGCCTTCGTCCATGAACAGCTCCCCGGGCATCGGTGCAGCGTCTTCGAGGCGCCACGAGTGACGGCTTTTGTCGATCCGCGGGTTCGCGTTCGTGACGCGCTGCGGGAGCTCATTCGTGAGGGACCACCCGCCTGGGACGATGAGTCGTTGGCGCGGTTTCGCAATCGACTGCTCGATGAGACGGGCAGCGACGCCCGCCCGCTGGCAGAGTTGCTGATGGAGGCGGTGCGCCGCGGGATTCGTCAGCACTTGTCCGATCTGTCGTCGGAGCCCGCGCGCTGGGACACCGTGGTGTCGCCGTTCATTCTGCGCTGGTCGGCCGAACGCTTTGTGCAGCCGGAAATGGCTCGCTGGGCTGTGGAATGCTGGGGCTTGTCGTTCGGCGTCATCCGTGAAGGCCAGCTGATGATCGCGCCGCCTGTGCGCGCGGCGGCGACGATGACGGTGGCGGTCCCCCGCGGTGCGACTCGAGAGACAGCGCCGCCAGCGCGCGGCGCGATACCGGCGCCGACACCCGTCCCCCGCCGCGGGACGCCGCCGCCCTCGATTATTGCACTGAGAAGTCACGCCAGTCCCTCGTCGAGGGCTCGACCGCAGTCACATTACCCGGCCGCAACGAAGCGATCGGGACCAGCGCAATCCGCTGGCTGGATCCCCTCGCTCAGCCCGCGCGTCGCGTACGGAATCGCCTGGCTCGCGGCAGCGTCGTACGTCTTCTTGCTTGTGCGCATCGGCGTCGGTATACGGAACTCCCGCAGAGCGGATCTCGCCGCCGCTGCTGTGGCGGTGCCAGCCGCCCGTTCGAGGGTCGTGATCGCTCCGAACCCCCCGGTCGCCACCCCAACCGGTATTTCTGGCACGCCGTCGTCTGGCCTCGACGATCGATCGCGCATGCTCGTGGTCGAGCCCGCACGCCGCGCGGAAGGCGCACCGATTCCGCCGTCGGCGACCACGCTCATGCCGCCGACGCTTGCACCCACGACCTTCGACCAGATCGAACTCGTGGATGGGACGCGCCTGAACGGCAGGGTGGAGGTTATCAGGGCCGGCGCCGTCATCTTCCGCGATGGGCAGACAGGCCTTCGGCACGAGTTTCCGAAGGACAGCATCGAAGTGATCATCACCGAGTTCGGCACGCCGGTGCGGTTCCGCCCGGCGGCGCTTGACTCACGAGTCGGCGCGGCCGCGTCGCGCGGTACATCGGATCCGACAACCCGTTCCAGCGGTTCGTCTGTACGACGGCGCGGCGTCGCCGGCCAATACGTCGTACGCTACGATGCCGCGACCTCCGTCGGATCGCGCCAATGCGCGTCGGTCTGGACACGCCCCCCTGGAGCGACGGATCAGGCCGTCGTGACACACGTTCCTGACGCCGACACGCTGGTCATCACATTCGTCGGAGGTCAGAATTTTCCATCCAATGTCGACGCGGAGGGGAACTTCGCATCGACGGCGCGCATCCTGCCCGATCAGGCGCGAACGAGCACGGCCCTGGTGACCCGCCTTGCCGGTCGATTCCGTCGCGAAGGCACACTGTCACTCACGGTGAGCATCGTCTACTTCCGGCGCATGCGCGTCGGGCCGGATCTGGCATGCACGGTCCAAATAAACGCATCCGGCCAGCGACCGGACGCCCCGTGAGACGACAGGCCGATCGCGGCCACCCGTTCAGGGCGAACGAACCTGCTTTGGCGAAGGCCCGATCACGAGCAGTTGGTCGAACGCTTCGATCTGCGTCGGCCCGAAACTGGTGATGGTGACGTGCTGGGTTGTGGCGGGATCATGGAGGACAAGCCGCCCGTCAACGTAGCGCACGAGTCGAAACGGCTGCTCTCGACCGATCCCCGCCAAGGCACGCGCACGCGTGAGGGCGCGCAACGCGCCTCGCAGGAAACCGTTCGTGGACGGTGGCAGGTTCGCCGCGAGGACATGGGTCTGCGCGTCCTCGACGAGTATCCCGCCGTCCTTCGCGTCGGTGAAGGTCAACTGTCGCTCTGCCAGGACAACCGATGGCATCTCACGAAATGCCCCGAACCCGAAAACACGCGCCGAAATGGCCATGGAGAAGACGACAACGATGAGCGCAGCCGCCATGTACAGCGCCGGTTTCGGCACATGCATCGTCTCGGGCGCTCCGGGGCGCGCTCCGGGTTCCGGCTCGAAATGAATAGGACCGCTCATCGGCTCTGCTGGCTGCTGAAAGTCACAGTGTGATCGGCGCCACTACGCGCCAACGGGATGTCCGACCGCGCCCACGTCCAGCGCGGGTTCCGGCACGGTCGTGCGCTCGATGCGCGATTGCTGGTCGTCAGCCGCGGCGGCCACGGCGGACGCGAGCAACGCGCCAACCGCCTTTGCATCGGTGAGCCCACGCAGCATCGGTTGCGGGTGGTTGAGCTGAAACACCCGGCAATGCGGCCACAACGCGACGTACGCAAGGCGTTGCTCTTTCTGCGGCGTCAGCAAGATCTGTCCGGTGCCGTCCTTGAAGGCGGCAACGCCCGCCGACTGGAGACGGCTGAACGGCAGATTGATGGACATCGGAACGACCATGCCGATCTTGAGCACGAGTCGTTTATTGGTGATTGCGTACCAGGTGGTGCGCGCCGTCACGCGAGAAAGCGTTTCTACAACGGCCAGCGCGATCGCCGAGAGGCCAAGGCGAACGGCCAACCCCGCGAGAAACTCGGTCGAACCGAAGGCCACGGTCGTGGAGGCCATCCACCACACGATCATGCAGAGGAAGTACAAGGCGAACAAACGGCGATGAAACACATGCGTCGCCACGGCGCCCGCGGCGGGCGCGCCCTCCCACAGGACGTGTTCTCCGGCGGGCAACGGGTGCGGCACGCCGCGGATGTACGCGGCAGGTGCCGCACCTTCATCAGTCATATGAGCGGCTCGCTCCGCGCGGCCGTCGCGTACAAGTGACCGCCCGCATAGTACGCCATCACCTTCTCCTCCTCGAGCATGGTGATCTGGTCGTCACGCTTGATGGCGGGCACGTCCGCGAACTGCGCCGCCGTGATCGCCCTTACCAGGAGGCGATCGTTTCCCCACAGCCCGAAATTGGGCCACTGCACGTATCCGACCGGAAGCATGACGCGCCGCTCGCTCCCCGTGAGCTGGACTTCGTAGTAGCGCACCTGCGGCTCGGCGCGGTCCACCCAGAGTTCGAGGACCGTGCCGGCGATCACCTTGTCGAGTGCATAAACAGGCAGTCCACGCGGGTCAGGATCGCCCTTCGCTACGGAAAACGAAGGATCGAGCCGCATCGGGACGATCTTCGCTGCCCCATGGAACGTGCGATCGGGGAGGTCGGCGCGATTGGCCCACGAGCCCGGGCCAACCCCCGCGAGCATCGGATTGCCGGTTGGCACTAGCGGGGAGCCGTTGTAGTTGTCGACGGGAACCGCGTTGATCTCACTCATCAGTGCGAACCCTCGCCGTCATGCGGACGATGAATGAAGGTCTTGGGGCCCGCCGACTTCGGCCATCCGTCTCGTGGGCCCTGCGGGGACTCAAGCGGATACCCTTCGCGCTTGTCTTCACGTCGGATGTAGATGATCAGGCCGGCGAAGAAGATCCAGAAAGCGTAGAGAGTGATCTGCGCACCGTCGATGTACTGCATGACAGGAACTCCGGCGTTGAAGGGAGGTCAAGCGGGGATTTCAGCGAGCCCGAACGGGCGCAGGCTGCGGTCACGCTCGGCTTGACCGGCGGCGCGACGGGCGACAAGGGGACCCAGGGCAACAAGGGTGGCGAACAACACGAGAATTTCCAGGTGATACACTACTGAATAGGGCACCGATGGCAAGCTGAGCCCTGGGCTCAGTGCACCGCGATCCACGAGATGGGACAACCAGTCCTTCATCACGCCGCTCAGAGCGAACGACAAGCCTTCGGCCGTGGCGAAGACGGCCCCCCACGCGCCGAGCGCGATGCCATGCTGGGATGGATCCCGGAGGTCCATCGCAAAGCAGAGCGTCCCCACCCCAAAGAATCCTTCGCCAAAGCCGATCAGGGCGACGCCCAGTCGGAACAGCATCGGCGACTCGAGCGGACTGGCAAACACGATCATCACGAAGCCCACAATACCGATCAGCACCCCGACCGCCGCCAGGCGAATCGGGTCGTGATGACGGCGCAGCAGCGCCGCCGCCAAACCGAAGGCGGCCACCGCCCCGAACGCCATGATTCCAGTCAACAGGGTGGTCTGCGACACCGTCAGGCCGAGAATCTCGCCGCCGTAGGGCTCGAGGAGCACGTCCTGCAGGTTGAACGCGAAGAAGCCCAGTCCTGACGCGACCAACAGGCGCACCGCCTGCCCGCCGCCAGCGAAGGTACGCCAGGCATCGCGGAACATCGGCCGACGTTCGCCTTTTTTGTACTCGACGACGCCGCGTTGCATCGCCTCCTGCTTCCAGAGCGAAATCAGGTTCACGATGATGGTGAACAGCGCCGTTCCCTGAATGACCTGGATGAGCTTCATTGCCGAAAAGTCGCGCAAGAGCGCTTCGAGTACCAGCGCGCTGATCAGCGTCCCGACCAACATCATCAGGTACATGAGCGCGATGACGCGCGGCCGCTTGTCATCGCTCACGATGTCCGTCGCCAACGCCAGACCGGCCGTTTGCGTGGTGTGCGCGCCCGCACCCACCAGGAGGAAAGCGACCGCCGTACCGGCATAGCCGGTCCACCATGGCCCAACTCGAGGCCCGTCGGAGAGCACCAGCAGCGCAAACGGCATGATCGAGAGCCCGGCGAACTGGAGCAGCGTCCCGCCCCACAGGTACGGAACCCGCCTCCACCCCAGAATGCTCCGATGCGTGTCCGAGCGAAATCCGATCAGCGCGCGGAACGGCGCGGCCAGCAGCGGGATCGCCAACATGATCGCCACGAGAGACGCCGGCACGCGCAGCTCGAGGATCATCACTCGGTTCATGGTACCGACGAACAAGGTCTGCACCATGCCCACCGATAGCTGAAACATCGAGAGTCGCAACAGGCGACTGAGCGGCATCTCGGCGGTTGCGACGTCGGCAAACGGCAGGAAGCGCGTACCGAGCTTCTGCCATGTGCGGACGGAGCGAGAGGGCGATTTCGCGGGAGAATCAGACATGGCGCGTGCCTACCAGACCGGCTGCATGCGCACGTCGGCCGGCAGCGCCTGCTTGTGGGGCGGGCGCAGGAACAGTTGCAAAAAGATCAACGCGTTGCGCCCCTTGAGCGCGGTGACCTTCAGTGTCGCCAACAGTCCACCCGTTTCTTCGGCTTTACGCATCGCATCGGTGTTGTGCCACATCCGATCCAACAGCGCCCAGAATGCTTCGCTCTCGGTGTCCAACGTGTGCGGAAACACCTGTCGGCAAATGAGGTTGGTCAGTTTGATGACTTTGCGGTCGAAGACGTCGACATCCATGCCCATCTGCTTGAAAAACGGCGCGCGCGCGTGGTCACGCACATACATCGTGCAGAACACTGCCAACAGAAAAAAGCGAATCCACAGGCGATTGCGTCCTTCGAGCAGCTCCGGATTCGAGCGCATGAGCACAGCAAACGCTTCACCATGACGAAACTCGTCCAGGCACCAATTCTCGAACCACTTGAAGATCGGATGAAAGCGTTTGTCCGGCTGTTGTTCGAAATTGCGGTAAATGGTGATGTAACGCGCGTATCCGATCTTCTCGGAGAGATACGTGGCGTAGAAGATGAACTTGGGCTGAAAGAACGTGTACTTCTTCGCCTTCGTCAGAAAGCTGAGGTCCACGGCGACATCGAAGTCGTTGAGCGTGTGGTTGATGAAGCCGGCGTGACGGCCTTCGTCGCGACTCATGAATCCGAACAACTCGCGCACCTCAGGATTCCTGATGCGCTTCTTGATCTCGGCGTACAAGATGCAACCGCTGAATTCCGCCGTCACCGACGAGACGAGGAAGTCGATGAACTGCGTGCGCAATGCGGGGTCCATCGACGCGAAGTCCGCGTCGAAGTCCGCGTTACGCTTGAAATGGTCCTTATTCGGATCGCTACGGAACTCGGCCAGGATGTCCGCCCACATCTGCCGGTTCTCCGGCTTGATTTTCAAGGCGTCCATCGCCTTGAAATCCGTGGTGTAGAACCGCGGGCTGAGCATCGCGTTCTGCTGCGCCGACTTCGTCGATTCGTTGGGCGGCGCAAAGGCGCGGGTCGGTAGTTCGGTCGTCGTATTGTACATGGCGTTCAGCCCTCGAAGCCGACATCGTAGAGTTCATACAGCTCGGTGCCGCCGGTGAGCTTCACGAACTGGCGTCGCAGCCAACTCGCTCGCTGCACGGTGGCCGTACTTTCGAACGTGCGTTGCGTCCCGAACGGAACGCGAGACGGCGTGCCATGCACCAACACTTCGTCACCCGGATCGACCTCGACTCCCTTGAGGTCCACGTGCGCGTGGAAATGATCATGACTCGACTCGAGGTCGACCGTGCACGGCACCTCCGTGCGCTGTTGCGCGAAGTACCAGATCGCGACCAGTGCAACGACGCCAGCCACACCCAGAAACCACGTTATCATCCGTGCTATCCTCTGCTGATGGATCAGTCGGCGCGCGGAACAGCCGCGGCGCCGGAGACACGATGCAACTCGTACGCCTGTGAGCGATAGAAGCCGCGCTCCACACGTTGTGTACGCGCCATCTGCCAGCCGTCGAGTGGTCGCTCGGCGGCGATGGCCTTGCGCAACCGGCGTTCAGACATCGGTACGATGCGGGGCGACCGATCACGCTGCGGGAAAAGCCGACCAATTGTCAGCAGCGTCCCCAGTACAGGCGTGAATGGCGCGACAGTAAATAGCACCTGTGTACGTGTCCTGTGCACCAGGTTGCGGAGCGACGCGAGAATCTCCGGCAGATCGTAGTGGATCAGCGAGTCCATGCCGACGGCCATATCGAACGTTCCGAAGGCCGGATCGAGCATATCACCCGCCCGGAAATCGATCTGCTCACCAACGCCGGCCGCCGCGGCCCGCTCGGCGCCGTGCCCCACCAGGGTTGGTGACAGATCGACGGCAACCACCTGCGCGCCACGCTGCGCCAGATCGATGGCGAGCATCCCGGTGCCGCACCCCGCGTCCAGCACGCGCTGTCCCGACAGGTCGTCGGGCAACCAACTGAGCAACGTCCGACGCATGCGGTCGCGCCCTTCACGCACGGTCGCGCGTACGCGTGACACCGGCGCGTCGGACGTGAGCGTCTTCCAGCCATCCGCCGCCGTCTTGTCGAAGTACTCACCGATCCAGGCCCGCCGCTCGAGGTACGACGACGATGCGGCTTGCGAACCCCCAACCGGCGTTCCTGCGAACGACGAGTCTGAATTCGGTGAGTGTGCTACGCGCTCTGTCATCTCAGTCAAAACCGAGCAGGTCGAAGATTTCGCGATCCTTCAACGGATTGGCCGGCAGTGGTACCACGTCCTCGAGCATCCGCTTGGCAAGCAGCATGTACTGCTCCTGCGCCGCGTGCACTTCGGGCGAGTCTTCCATTTCGAAGATGGTGCTCTTCTTCAGACGGCTGCGACGAATGGCGTCGATGTCCTGAAAATGCGCCATCGTCTTGAGCCCGACGGCCGCATTGAAGCGATCGATCTCGTTGGTGTCCTTCGAGCGATTGGCCACCACGCCGCCCAGCCGCACCTTGTAGTTCTTCGACTTGGCCTGGATCGCCGCGATGATGCGATTCATCGCAAAGATGGAGTCGAAGTCGTTGGCGGTGACGATGAGGCAATAGTGCGCGTGTTGCAGTGGTGCCGCAAAGCCGCCGCACACCACGTCGCCCAGTACGTCGAAGATCACGACATCCGTGTCTTCGAGCAGATGGTGCTCCTTGAGCAACTTCACCGTCTGCCCGGTGACGTAGCCGCCGCAACCGGTGCCAGCCGGCGGGCCGCCTGCTTCGATGCATTGCACGCCGCCGAAGCCCTCGAACATGAAGTCTTCGGGGCGCAACTCCTCCGAATGAAAGTTCACCGACTCCAGCACGTCGATGACGGTCGGCACCATGCGCTTGGTGAGCGTGAACGTGGAGTCGTGCTTCGGATCGCAACCGATCTGCAGCACGCGCTTGCCCAGCTTGGAGAACGCCGCAGACAAGTTCGACGAGGTGGTCGATTTCCCGATCCCACCCTTGCCGTACACGGCAATGACCAGTGCACCATCGATCTTCATCGAGTCGTCCTGATGCACCTGCACACTGCCTTCGCCATCTGCGCCAAGGATCGGGAGATGTGTAGCCGTCATCTGTTCAGTTCTCCGCGCCACAACGGGCGTCATGTTGCTGCATACACCCCTTCCAATCGATCCTCGAGGTCCGCTGCCGCATCGCGCAGCGCCTCGAGTGTCGCATCGTCCGGCTCCCAGTACCCACGATCGTTCGCTTCCAACAGCTTCTGCACGAGTCCCGCTGCCGAGTTGGGATTCATGCTGGCCAGACGATCGCGCATCTCCGTGTCGAGCACAAACGTCTTCGACACTTCCGTGTAGACCCACTGCGGCACGGCGGCCTTGCCACCGGTGGCCGACCAGCCGAGCGTCGTGGCGACATGACCGGTGATGTTGCGCACGCCCTCGTAGCCGTACTGCAACTGACCTTCGTACCACTTGGGATTGAGCATCTTGGTGCGTGACTCGAGCTCCACCTGTTCAGTCAGTGTACGCACCTTGCCCGTCGCGGCGCTGAAGTCGCCCACATACACCGCCGGCGTCTCGCCACCACGCTGCTGCGCGATCACTCGCGTCATGCCGCCGAGCGATTCGACGTACTGATCGATGTCCGTCGCGCCGAGGTCCACGGAATCGAGCCCCTGGAACGACAGTTCCGCCGTGCCGAGCACGCGCTTCATCAGCGCGGGCTGCGCCGTTGGACGACCGTTCACACCGTAGGCGAACGATTTACGCTGCACGAACTGATCGGCCAGATCGTCTTCCTTCTCCCAACGACCCGTCTCGACCAGCAGGTTGACGTTCGACCCGTACGCACCGTCGGCATTGGAGAAGACGCGCAGCGCAGCGGTCGCCATCTCGCACCCCGTCTCCGCCATCGTTGCCAGCGCATGCTGGCGAATGAAATTCTGCGACGGATCCTCGTCGGCCTGCGCGCACAGCAAGGCCGCTTCGGCCAACAGCTTCACCTGCAACGGCAACAAGTCGCGGAAGATGCCCGAGAGCGTGATGACCACATCGACGCGCGGACGTCCCAGCTGCTCCAGCGGCACCAGTCGCGCGCCACTCAAGCGGCCGACACCATCGAAGCGCGGCGCGACACCCATCAACGCCATCGCCTGCGCGAGCGGTGCGCCTTCGCTCTTCATGTTGTCCGTGCCCCACAGCACCAGCGCAATCGTTTCGGGGAACCTGCGACCATCGGCCGCGTTGCGCGCGAGCAGCGACTCCGCGCGCGCACGGCCTTCGAGCATCGCCACCGCACTCGGCACTCGATACGGATCGAAGCCGTAGAGATTTCGCCCTGTGGGGAGCACCTGCGGATTGCGTAGCAGATCACCGCCCGGCGCCGGCGGTACGTAGCGCGCATCGAGTGCACGCAGGATACCGCCGATTTCGTGGTCATCGCGCAGGAGCGGATCGAGTGGCGCCAGCAGGTCCAGATGCTGCGCGAAGGCCTTCTCGTCGGCCAGGCGAATGCCCGCTGCCTTCGCCGCATCCTTGCCGACGCGCACCGCATCGCTCACCCGACCGTCCGCGACCAGCGCGTGCACGGCCGCGCGCGCGATCGCATCGCCCGCACGCATCCCGTCTGGTGACGCATCCGCGCCAACCACTGTCGTCGCAATCGGTCCAAGCTCCGCCTCGGGGCGCCCTACGCGCGCGATCTCCATCAGCACATCTACGCGCGCTTCCGGCGCCATCCCCTCGCCAACCACGTGCAGCCCCATCGGAATGAGCGTGTACTCGAGTTCCAGCAAACGCTCACGCAACACCGCGATGTTGGCATCACCTTCATCCGTGGTCCACAACGGTTCCGCAGCGGCCAGATCGACCGCGGCCGCCTGCTGCTGCACCAGCGCACGCAGCGTGTTGGATTCGTCCGCCACTGACTTGTCGAGCGCACGCCAGCGATCAAGCGACGCCTTGAGATCGGCCAGGCCGCGATACAGTCCGGCATTCGCGATGGGCGGCGTGAGATACGAGACCAGCGTCGCATTGCCACGGCGCTTGGCCAGCGTGCCTTCAGACGAATTGTTGGACGCGTACAGATACACGTTCGGCAAATCGCCGATGAGTCGTTCGGGCCAGCAGGTGTTGTCGAGCCCTGCCTGCTTCCCCGGCATGAACTCCAGCGCGCCGTGCGTGCCGAAATGCAGCACCGCATCGGCCTTGTAGTCTTCCTTGAGCCAGCGATAGAACGCACTGAACGCGTGCGTAGGGGCGAAATTCCCCTCGAACAACAGCCGCATCGGATCGCCTTCCCAGCCGAACGACGGCTGCACGCCGATGAAGACATTGCCGAGTTGGATGCCCATCACATAGAGTGACTGCCCGTCGGTGAGCGCCTTGCCCGGCGCCGGTCCCCAGGTGCTCTCGATCTCCTTGAGGAACACCTCGCGACGCACATGATCGTCCACCGCCACGCGCGTGTGCACGTTGGCCGGTGCGCCAAAGCGCTCGCGGTTGCCGTTGGTGATGCGCTCGCGCAGATCATCCGCGCTGGCCGGCAACTCCACCGTGTAGCCCTGCTCCTTGAGCGACGCCAACACGCGCTGCATCGACGGGAATACGGCGAGATACGCGGCGCTGCCGGTGTTGCCGGCGTTTGGCGGGAAGTTGAACAGGATCAGCGCAAGTTTGCGTTCAGCGCGCTCCTTTCGGCGAAGGGACACGAGACGGGCGACACGCTGCGCAACCCGCTCGACTCGTTCGGCAATCGGCTCGGACGCCGCGGCCTTGCCGTTCTCCGCGCGCCCTTTGCCTCCGTACACGGTGGGAATGATCGCGCCATCGAGCTCGGGAATCGCCACCTGCAACGTCGCCTGCAGCGGGTTCAATCCACGCGCATCGGCACGCCATTCGTCGATCGTCTGGAACTCGAGCGTCTGCAACGTGAGATACGGCACATCGAGCGTCTTGAGCTCCGCCTGCGCGGCAATCGCATCGTTGTAGGCCGGTCCACCGACGAGCGAGAAGCCCGTCAGGTTGATCATCGCATCGATGACCGGACGCCCGTCCTTGTCGCGGAAAAACTGCGTGATCGCCGGTCGCGCATCGAGCGCCGATGCAAACGCGGGAATGGTACGCAGCCCCTGCCCCTCGAGCGCGCGCACGATTGCGGCGTAGTGCGCCGTGTTGTCGGCCAGCAGATACGACCGCCCCACCAACACGCCAACCGTACCCTTCGTGTGCGTCGCCCCTGGCAACGCCTTGGCCTGCGCCGCGATACCGCGATTCGGCAAATCGGGATGCCACACGCCGACGTCGGGAAACTGCTCGGGATCTTTCGGCTTGAGGGCGCCCTTGAGCGCAACACGCGGTCCAGCCGCGTACCGATCGATCAGATAGCGCACCATCTGCTCGATGTTCGTGTCGGAGCCTGCCAGCCAGTACTGCAGCAGCATGAGGTACGCGCGCACATCCTGCGCGGGGCCCGGAATGAACTTGAGCAGCTTGGGGAGCGTCCGCAGCGCCGACATCTGCCGCTCCCCGCTCGACTTTCCATCCTCGCGCGAACCGCGAAGCTTCTTGAGCAGGGAGATCGGCGAGAACGGCGAACGATTCTCACCGCCGCTCATATCGAAGCGGCCGAGCCGCGTGCATTTCACAAGCTCCGGCGTGCACAACGCGCACAACACCGCATCGGCGTCGAGACGGCGTGCCTGCACCGCGGCCGTCACTTCCTTCGCGTACTCCTCCTGGAACAGCTGCGTGCAGGCGATGAAGTTGGCCTGCGCGATGTCCGCACGCGCGCGTTCGGCGAGCGTCGGATCGCTCCCCCAATCCGCCGCCACATGCATGCTGATGTGCAGGCCGGGCATGTCGCGCTGCAGCGCATGCTTCGCCCGCTCGAACGCATCAGCCAGATGCGCATCGAGTGTGACGATCACAAACCGCAACGGAACGGCCTTATTTGCCATATTGTGCCTTGGCCTCGTAGAGCGTATCGACCGAGATTTCCGACAGCCCCATCGCCGCGGCATACTTCTCGGTGTTGCGACGTGCCTTGCCGCGCACAAAGAACGGAATCTTCTTGAGCTCTACTTCGGCCGACGCCTGCCACTGCGCAATCGCCGGCATCGCCGCCGAACCGGCCGCTGGTGTGAGGCGAAGCGCAGGTTCGACTTCGCCCTCTTCCTCGGCGAGTCCGACCGCGCCTGCGGGTTCCGGATTCGCCTGGTGATCGCCAGAAACATCGGAAGGCGGAACGACGTCGGTCACACGCGTCGTTTCTCTCGGCGTTTGCGGCGTCGTTTCACGCGGTGCCACTGAGTGCAAGTGCGAGGAAAGCTTGCCATCGCCAAACTCGAAATCCTCGCGAAACATCTGCAACAGATGCTCCTCGAGTCCCATCATCAAGGGATGCACCCACGTGTCGAAAATGACGTTGGCACCCTCGAAGCCCATTTGCGGTGAGTGCCGTGCCGGCACATCCTGCACATGAATGGGCGACGAGATCACGGCACACGGCACACCGAGTCGCTTGGCGATATGCCGCTCCATCTGCGTGCCAAGCACCAGCTCGACGGCCAGATCGCCAATCGTCTTCTCCACTTCGAGATAGTCGTCGCTGATCAGCGCCTCGATGCCCATCGCCTTGGCCGCGTCGCGTACATCGCGGGCGTACTCGCGCGCATACGTGCCGATACCGACGACATTGAAACCGAGTTCGTCCTTCGCGATGCGCGCGGCCGCCAGCACATGCGTGGCATCACCGAACACAAACACGCGCTTGCCGGTGAGGTATGTCGCGTCGACGGAGCGGGAGTACCATGGCAACAACGAACGACTCGCGCTGACCTGCGCGTCACCCACGCGCTCGCGCGAGAGAATCGGCTCGACGTCGACGCCGGCGATCGTGCCCACTTCGCGCAGGAAATCGCGTGTCGCCCCGACCCCGATCGGCACGGTTTTCACGAACGGCATGCCGAACGTCTTCTGCAGCCAACGTGCGGTCGTCTCGGCCACTTCCGGATAGAGCACGATATTGAAATCGGCTTCCGGCATGGTCTTCACATCGTTTGGTGACGCGCCGAGTGGTGCGCATACATGCACGTCGACACCGATCTCGGCGAGCAGTTGCGTGATCTCGCGAACATCGTCACGATTGCGGAAGCCGAGCAACGTCGGGCCGAGCAGGTTGCACCGTGCTCGACGACCCTCGGGACGGGTCGCGCGTGGCGTGCCTGGCGCAGGCGCCTGCGGCAGCAACAGCGTGCGCACAAGATGATAGAACGTTTCGCTCGCGCCCCAGTTTTCTTTCTTCGAGTACGCCGGCAACTCCAACGGGACGATCGGAATCGGCAGCCCCATGCTCATCGCCAACGAGCCTGGCTGGTCCTGAATGAGTTCAGCCGTGCACGACTCACCAACGAGCATTGCCTGTGGCTTGAACCGCTCGTACGCGGAGCGCACGGACGCCTTCACCAACTCCGCCGTGTCACCGCCAAGGTCGCGCGCCTGAAACGTCGTGTACGTCACCGGCGGCCGCTTGTCGCGACGCTCGATCATGGTGAACAGCAGGTCCGCGTAGGTGTCGCCCTGCGGCGCATGCAGCACGTAGTGCACGCCTTCCATCGAGGTCGCGATGCGCATCGCGCCAACATGCGGCGGTCCTTCGTAGGTCCAGAGAGTGAGTTGCATCTGCGTGGCCTAAACCAGAAGTCGTGCCGCACGTTCCAACGGACGTGCGAAGAGTTCCGCAAGATCGCCCGCTTGGTCGAAGCCATGCACCGGCGAGAATACCAGTTCGATCGACCACTTCGTACGCAGTCCGTCCGCCTCGAGCGGGTTGGCCAACCCCAGGCCACAGACCGTCAGATCGGGCTGCGCGGCGCGGCACCGATCGAGCTGACGTTCCACGTCCTGCCCTTCGGTGAGTTGGACCGATTCGGGGAGCAGCGGCAATTCCGCCGACACCATCAGGCGATCGAGATACGGCGTGCCGACTTCAACGAGCTCCATGCCGAGTTCACGATGAAGGAAGCGCGCCAGCGGAATCTCGAGCTGTGAATCGGGAAACATGAACAGCCGCTTCCCTGCCAACTGCGGGCGATAGCGGTCAAGCGCCTTCCGCGCGCGTTCAGCGGGCGCCGCGATGACGCGTCGGAACAGTTCGGCGGGCACGTCGAACGCCGCGGCGGCGGCGGCCAACCAGGCGGTGGTACCTTCCGCACCGAAGGGATACGGCGCGGAGAGCAGCGTCGCGCCGCGTGCCATCAACGCGCGCGCTGTCTCACTGACGAATGGTTGCGCCAGAAGAAGGCGGGTGCCCGGTCCGACAGGCGGCAGATCGCGCGCGTGGCGCGGCGGAAAGAACCGCACCGGTGCGATGCCCATCTGCGCGAAGAGCCGCGTGAACTGATCTTCCACCACATCGGCGATCGTGCCGACCACCAGCAACTCGGGCGCGGCGACATCGCGTGCGCCGTCGGGGCAGTGCGGCACCATGCTCTTGAGGCACAGATCTTCGCCCTGTGTGAACGTCGTCTCGATGCCGCTGCCGGAGTAATTGAGAATGCGTACGCGGGGGAAGAACGTCTCATTCAGACGTTCGGCCGCGCGCTGCAGATCGAGTTTGATGACCTCGGACGGACACGAGCCAACGAGAAAGAGTGTCTTCACGTCGGGACGACGTTCGAGGAGCTGCTTGACGCAGCGATCGAGTTCGTCATTCGCATCGGCAAGTCCGGCCAGATCACGTTCGCCGAGGATGGCGGTGCCGAATCGCGGTTCGGCGAAGATCATGACACCAGCGGCCGACTGCACGAGATGCGCGCAGGTGCGCGATCCCACTACCATGAAGAACGCGTCCTGCATCTTGCGATGCAGCCAGACAATGCCGGTGAGTCCGCAAAAGACTTCGTGCTGACCGCGTTCGCGAATGACCGGCAACGTCGTGCGCGCGCCACTGGCCGCATCCACGCATCCCATATTCGGCCCATCGCCGATGACCGCGGGCATTGCGACAGTCACGCGCCGAGCTCCAGCGCTGGAGCACGTTCGGAGAGGCGGGCGGCGCGCAGCTTGAGGATGAACTGGATCGCGTTCACCGTGTAGGTGGCGTAGGCAACCAGTGCGAGCACCATCAGTGAGCGCGGCGGCCACGCCATCGCCAGACCGATGAGATAGGCCGTGTGCAGCGCGATGACGCCGAAGCTCACGACATCTTCCCAGAAGAACGGCCGAGCGAAGAGGTACTGGTCGAAGACCTCCTTCTCCCAGATCGCGCCCGTGATCATGATGAGGTAGAGCACGAGACTCTTGATCACGACCGACACGTTTGCCGCGAGCAGGCCGTCGCCGGTGCGCAGATAGCGCAGCACGAGCGCGACGGAAATGGCCATCACGAGAAACTGGATGGGCGCCAGGACACCTTGCACGATCGTCCACTTGGACGCGTCGCGACGGCGGCGTTCCTCCGGCGTGTACAACGCGCCCTTGGGGGGTACGTTCACCGACGGACGCGGGGCTGCGGCCGCCGAAGAGGCGTTTGTTGAATGGGTCTCTACCACTGTCATGTTGCTGAAGCCGTCGTGTTCCGGGGGTTCGCTACCCAGATGGAGTCGATGGTAGGGTCAGGGAGGAAAGTTGTCAAGAAAGATTGACGTCAGGTTTGCTTGACAATCCAGTCCGTCCGCGCAATGTTCGCGAAGATGGTTTTTTGCCTTGCGCCAGGGAGGCTCAGCAACAATGTTCGGCTCGTCTCGACCCCCCGCCGTGGAAAGACCTCTCGACATCAGCGCCACCGGAAAGGCCAACGTCGCGGACCTCTCGCCGTCTGCGGTCGCGCGTCAGCGCGAACGTCTGGAGCGCATGATCCAGAACGAGATCGTGCCTCGACTGATGCTCAGTCATCGGGCCGGACCGATCCCTCCCTCCCTCGTCAACGCCGTGGCACATCAGCTCTCCGATGCCGATGTCGCGTCTTTCGTGACCGCGATTCGTGGCCCCGAGGACGACTTGGCCGTTCAGTACGTCCGCGATCTTGTCGCCACGGGAACGTCCATCGAGGCGATCTATATGGATCTCCTCGCCCCTACGGCGCGGCGCCTTGGCACACTCTGGGACTCCGATGAATGCGATTTCGTCGAGGTGACGGTCGCGATGGGGCGCATCCAGCGCTTGCTTCGTGAGCTCTCGCAAATCTTTCTGGCCGAGGCCGGACGCTCCGAGTCGGTGGGCAATGCGCTGCTCACCTGTGTGCCTGGCGAACAGCACACGCTCGGCGTGATCATCGTCGCCGAGTTCCTGCTGCGCGATGGCTGGCGGGTGCTGGTGGGTGCGCCATGGACCGAGAGCGATCTGACGGCGATGGTCGCCAGTGAGTCCTTCGATGTCATCGGATTCTCTGTGGGGTGCGAGAATCGGCTCGCTTCGCTGAAGCGGGAGATTCGCCGTCTCCGTGTTGCCTCACGCAACCCTCGTGTCCGCTTCATGGTCGGCGGCAAGGTGTTCACCGACGATCCCGACCTGATGTCCCGGGTCGGCGCGGACGCCTTTGCCAGAGACGGTCGCGAAGCGCCGGTCATCGCCCGCGCATTGCTGGCTGCCTCCTCGTCCACGCCTTCCGTCAGCACCATGCGGGAGGCAGCGAGCGGTCATGGCGAGCTCAGTGAAGCAATTCGACGCGAGTGATCCTGCGTTCGGCGATCTCGATGCCGGTACGGCCGCTGCGCTGCTGGCGGTAGCGGGGGACATCGCCCTTGTCATGGACAGTGCTGGTGTGATTCGCGATGTCGCGATGACGGCCGGTGAGAACCAGTTGAATGGCACCCGGGAGTGGGTCGGACGCCTCTGGGGCGATACGGTCACCGTCGACACGCGTCTGAAGATCGAGTCGCTCCTCCGGGAGGCCGCCACCTCGGGCATGTCCCGGCGGCGGCAGGTCAATCACGTCCTCGCCGATAGCGGGGACTTCCCAGTCTCCTACACGGCGCTTCGGCTGGGGCGCGCCGGCGATATCGTGGCCGTCGGGCGGGACATGCGCCACGTCTCCGCCTTGCAGCAACGCCTGGTCGAAGCGCAGCAATCGATGGAGCGCGATTACTGGCGGATGCGCCACGTCGAGACGCGTTATCGCCTGCTCTTCCAGCTCTCCAGTGACGGGATCCTCGTCATCGACGCGTCCACGCTCAAGGTGCTCGATGCGAACGGCGCCGCCGGACTGATCTTTGGCGAACCCGCCGATCGCCTCCTCGGGCGCGCATTCCCATTTGGCGTGGCAGCCGGAAGCGCTGAAGCCCTCGAGACCCTCCTCGCGACCGCGCGTAGCGCCGGACGCGCGAGCGACGTCACGATCTCCGTCTCGGGCAACGAGCGCGGATACCATGCATCGGCCTCCTGCTTCCGGCAGGAGGCGTCCACGCTCCTGCTGGTGCGTTTCTCTGCGGCAGATTCCGCGTCGCCAGAAGCCGTAGCAGGCTCAGCAATTCGTGTCCTCGATCTGGTGGAGCGCTCCTCCGACGCATTCGCTGTCACCGATCTCGACGGACATGTCCTCACCGCCAACCGCGCATTCCTCGATATTGCGGAACTGGCCAGCCAGGACCAGGTGCGCGGCCAGCCGATCTCCAACTGGATCGGTCGACCGGGCGCGGACTTCCCGATCTTCTATAGTATGCTCAAGAAGAATGGCGCGGTCCGGCTGATCGGCACGGTCGCCCGCGGCGCGCACGGCGGCCAGAGCGAGATCGAAGTCTCGGCCGTCTGGGTGCCGGAGGGCGAAGAGCCATGTATCGGCTTCTCCATTCGCGATATCGGGCGTCGACTCGCCACCAACCCGCAAGGCGCACGTGACCTCTCCCGCGCCGTCGAAGAGCTCACCTCGCTCGTTGGTCGGGTGTCGCTCCGCGACCTCGTCCGCGACACGGTCGATCTGGTGGAGCGCCACTTCATCCAAGCCGCACTCGATCTCACGAATGACAACCGGACCTCCGCCGCCGAAGTACTCGGCGTCAGTCGGCAGAGCCTGTACGTCAAGCTTCGTCGACACCGTCTCGTGTCTCCCGGCGCCGATCGGGACGAAGAATCCGTCAGCTAGCACAAAAGAACGCCGTTGGCGGCAAAAAACGCTCTGTTGCATTTCGAAACTGTAAACTAAACTAGACGCCCATGAGCGTCAGCGTTCCCTTACAAGCGGCCCCATCGCGGCCAGACCCCAAAGCGGTCCTGACGCTGCTGAAGCCAGTCACCTGGTTTCCGCCGATGTGGGCGTTCACCTGCGGCGCAATCTCGGCCGGCGTTCCACTCAACGATCGGATCCCGCTGCTCGCCCTCGGCATCTGCATCACGGGCCCGCTGGTGTGTGCGTCCAGTCAGGCCGTCAACGACTGGTTCGACCGTCATGTAGACGCCATCAACGAGCCGCAGCGCCCCATCCCATCGGGTCGAATCCCAGGACGCTGGGGACTCGGACTCGCCGTCCTCTGGACGCTGCTCTCACTGGCGGCCGCCGTTCCGCTCGGCGCATTCGGCATCGGCGCGGTTTCGCTCGCCTTGCTGTTCTCGTGGGCCTACAGCGCGCCGCCGGTTCGACTCAAGCAGAATGGATGGCTCGGCAACGCGGCCGTGGGCTTTACCTATGAAGGATTGGCCTGGGTGGTCGGCGCGGGTGTCATGCTCGGCAATCGGGTGCCACCCACGGCCATCATCCTGCTCGCGGTGGTGTACTCCATCGGCGCGCATGGCATCATGACCCTCAACGACTTCAAGGCGATCGACGGTGATCGTCGCATGAACGTGCGTTCGCTTCCCGTTCTGCTCGGTGCACAGGGCGCAGCGCGTGTGGCGTCGATCGTGATGCTGGCCGCGCAGGTGGTCGCTATCGCGCTGCTGGTCTGGTGGGGCAAGCCCGTACACGCCGCCGCGATTGCGGTGCTGACGCTCGTGCAAGCCGTGATGATGTCGCGCTTTCTCAAGGCGCCGATCGAGCGTGCGCTCTGGTTGAGCGCGGCGGGCGTGCCTTTCTATGTGTCAGGGATGATGATCGCGGCATTTGCCGTGCGCGCGACGCCGATGGTGGAGGCGCTGCGATGAGTTGGTGGCAGCTCGCCCGTCTCGGGTTGGTGCAGGCTGCCCTTGGCGCCGTCGTCGTGTTGCTGACGACGACCATCAATCGCGTGATCATCGTCGAGTTGGCGTTGCCGGCCATGGTGCCGGGTATTCTTGTTGCGCTGCATTTCGGCGTGCAACTGGTGCTGCGTCCGCGTCTCGGACACAGCAGCGATCGCAGTGGGCGTCGCACGCCGTGGATTCTTGGCGGACTGCTCGTGTGCGCGCTGGGCGGCGTCGGTGTGGCGGCGAGCATCCCCGTGATGGCCGAGCATACGCTGCTTGGTGTCGCGCTTGCGTCGCTGGCGAGCATCGTGCTTGGCGCTGGTGTGAGCGCGTCCGGTACGCCGTTGCTGGCGCTCATCAGCGAGCGCGCGCGGCCCGAGCAGCGAGCCGGTGCCGCAGCAATCACGTGGATCCTCATGATCGTCGGGATCATCATCACAGCGGCGACGTCGGGTGCGCTGCTCGATCCATTCTCCTTCACACGGCTGATCCTGATCGCGGCCGGCATCGGTGGCGTCGGACTGCTCGTCGGCGTGCTGGCGACGCTTGGCGTTGAGCGTGGTTCGGCGCTCGCAGGCAGCACTGTGCCGCGGGCGGAACAATCGGAGTCGTTCGTCGCGTCGCTGAAAGTGGTGTGGCAGGAGCCCGCGGCACGCATCTTCGCCGGATTCATCTTCCTCGCGATGTTTGCGTACAGTGCACAGGATCTCATTCTTGAGCCGTTCGCTGGCATCGCGTTCGGCATGACGCCGGGCGAAAGCACGAAGCTGTCGGGGATGCATCACGGCGGTGTGCTGGCGGGAATGATTGTGACGGCGTTGCTGGCAACGCGGTCCGGGCAGTTGCGCCACTGGGCGGCGGCAGGTTGTCTCGCTTCGGCCGTTACGTATGTCGCCTTGACTGTGTCCCCGGCGATTGGCGATCCGGGCTACTTCCGCGTCACGGTCGCGCTGCTCGGGCTGGCGAACGGTGTGTTCGCGATCGGCGCGATCGGATCGATGATGTCGCTGACCGGAGACCGAACCGATGGTCGTGCGGGTTTGCGCCTTGGTGTCTTTGGTGCGGCGCAGGCGATCGCCTATGCGACGGGCACAATGACGGGCGCGGCCGGTGTGGATGTGGCGCGTTCGCTGATGTCGTCGCCCGTGCAGGGATATCTGGTCGTGTTCAGCGTGCAGGCCGTGCTTTTCGCCGCATCGGCGGTGCTGGCATTGCGCAGCGCGTCGAGTGAGCGCGCAAACGATGTATTCCGTACACGGAGCGAAATGCTGCCGGCGGCACTGCAATCGTGAGGAATGGCGTTGACGAAGGGGCTCGCGTCCCGCGTTTCTGCCTGGAACGTGTTCACCAGCAGTCGTTGCCGACTGCGTCTGTTCAGGGGGTTTCGTGATGAGTGACGTCCAGGTCGGTGGTGTGGACAGCAGCGTGTTCGACGTGGTGGTGGTCGGTGGCGGTCCTGCGGGAGCGACGGCCGCGCATGAGTTGGCGCGCTGCGGCCGCAAGGTGCTGCTGCTCGATCGCGCCGGGCGCACCAAGCCCTGCGGCGGCGCAGTGCCTCCGCAACTGCTGAAGGACTTCCATGTCCCCGAGTCGATGCTGGTGGCGCATATCGATACCGCACGCATCATCTCGCCCAAGTCACGCAAGGTGGATATCCCGGTCGGGGATGGCTTCGTGGGCATGGTCGATCGTGACGTCTTCGATGAGTGGCTGCGCGCACGGGCGGCGAGTGCGGGCGCCGAGCGCCGCATCGGTACGTTCACGCAGTTCACGCGCGGCGATGACGGCGTGGCGATTCTTTCGTACACCGATGGCAAATCGCGCGCGGGTGAGGTGCGGCAGGTGCGCACGCGCATGGTGATCGGGGCCGACGGCGCGCTGTCTCCGGTGGCACGGCAGTGCGTGCCGGGGGCGTACAAGGCGCGTCACGTGTTCGCGTACCACGAGATCGTCAAGTCGCCGGTGAACAACGAAGCGGATTTCGGTCCGGCCCGGTGCGACGTGTACTATCAGGCGCCGCTGTCCCCGGATTTCTACGCGTGGGTGTTTCCGCACGGTGCAACAACGAGCATCGGGACGGGGACGCTGCAGAAAGGATTTGGTCTCAGGGAGGCGGTGGCCAAGCTCCGGCGCGACACCGGACTCGATCAGGTGGAGACCATCCGACGTGAAGGCGCACCGATTCCGATCAAGCCGCTGCCCAGCTGGGACAATGGTCGAGACGTTGTTTTGGCAGGAGATGCGGCCGGTGTGGTTGCGCCTGCCAGCGGCGAGGGCATCTTTTACGCCATGACAGGTGGACGTTTTGCCGCTGATGCGGTCGAGCAGGCGTTGGTGACCGGCAATCCGAAGGCGCTGCGGCAGGCGCGCCGCCGATTCATGCGTCTGCACGGACCGGTGTTCGCGGTGCTCGACATCATGCAGAATTTCTGGTACAGCAACGACAACCGTCGTGAGCGATTCGTGGCGATCTGCCGCGACAAGGACGTGCAGCAGTTGACCTTTGACGGGTACATGAACAAGCAGCTCGTGAAGGCCAAACCGCTCGCACACATTCGCATCTTCTTCAAGAATCTCGCGCATCTCACCGGTCTCGCGACCGCGTGATCCTCCCTCTGTCCGCCCGCCAATGCTGATCTCGATCGCGATCGATTTCCGGCTCGCTGATGTTGCGACGCGTGAGCGCTTCCATCTCTCGGAAGAACGGCTCACGCAATTGTACCGCACCGCACGAAGCGAAATCGTCACCGAGGCCGCGCTGATCGCGACGTGCAATCGCACGGAGCTGTATGCCTGGGTCGACAGTGAAGACATGAAAGTGGTGGAGCGCGCGGTGCTGACGCTGGCGCGGAGATGGATGCGCACGCGCGCCGACGGCGATGCCTTGCTGCACACCGCCACACGCCGTTACGGCGAGCAGGCCGCGCGACATGTCGTGCGCATCGCGTCGGGGCTGGAGTCGCAGGTGCTGGGCGACGGACAGATCCTCGGACAGCTACGCGCGGCATACAAGCGTGCGGCACACGGACACGCCGCCGGACCGGTGCTGCATCGCCTGTTCGAAACGGCGTTGCGCGCCGGCAAGCGCGTGCAGACGGAGACGTCGCTGTCCGCCGGACGCAATTCCGTCGGTGCGGAAGCCGCCGTGACGGCCTCGCAGCGGTTCGGCAACTTGCAGAACGCGCGCTGCGTCGTGGTGGGTTCGGGCAAGACGGGGACGCGCGCGGCGAAGCAGCTGCACAAGCTTGGCGCGCGCGACATCGTGCTTATCAATCGCACGTTCGACAAGGCGCATGAACTGGCGAAGTTCGTCGGCGGCCGCGCCGCGCCGATGGAAGCGCTGCACATCGAAGCCGCCATGGCGGATGTCGTCATCATCGCCACGGCCAGCGAAGTGCCGGTGCTCACGCACGCTGGCTTGCAGCATGCCCGCGAGGCGTGCGCCGCATCGGGGTATGCACTGCTGCTGATGGACCTGAGCGTGCCGCGCAACATCGATCCGCGCGTGACTGAACACGCGGGCGTCACGCTGGTGGATCTCGACACGTTGCATCAGCCGATGCTCGATGCGGAGGAGAGCCGTCGCGATGCCGTTCCGACCGCGTCCCGCATCTGCGAAGACGAGATCGGACAGTTCAACGACTGGCTGTCGGCCATGCCGGCGCGTGATGCCATCAAGCCGTTGCGTGAAGCGATCGAGGGCGTGGCGCGTCGCGAGGTCGCCTTTGCGGCGGGTGACGAGGAAGTCGCCAATCGCACGGCATCCCGCATCGTTGCGAAGCTGCTGGCCGGTCCGATGGCGGCGCTGCGGCGCACGGTACAGCGTGGCGAGCCGCTCGACGCGCAGGCCTTGATGTTGTTCGAGATGTTCTCACCGACAACCACGCCGATGGCACGCGGACCGCGCGGCAGCCGTCAGCAGGCACGCGCGGCGCGTATGGATGCCGTCACGGACGCGCCTCGAGAGGTCCGTCCGGAGGCTCGCCCATCGTCGTCCCGCATGGCCCTCACTCCGGAGCAGTTCACGTAATGTCGTCGGTCAGTGCAGTTGCTCCCCTCAACGACCTGTTGCTCCGTGCGCTGCGCTCGGAGCCCGTTGAACGTCCGCCCGTCTGGATGATGCGTCAAGCCGGTCGCTACCTGCCGGAGTACCGTGCGGTGCGTGCGAAGTCGGATTTCCTGACGATGTGCCGCACGCCGGAACTCGCCGTCGAAGTCACGTTGCAGCCGCTCGATCTCGTGGGCGTCGATGCCGCGATCATTTTCAGCGATATTCTCGTCATTCCCGAAGCGATGGGAATGCACTTGACGCTCGATGAAGGGATCGGACCGCAATTCTCTTCGCCGATTCGTCGGCCGTCGGATCTGTCTCGCCTGCATGCGGTCGATCCGCACGATGGACTTGGCTATGTGCTCGATGCGTTGCGCCTCGCTCGTCGCGAAATCGGCAACAAGGTGCCGCTGATCGGATTTGCTGGTGCGCCGTGGACGCTGGCTGCCTACATGGTCGAAGGCAAAGGCACCAAGCAGTTCGCAGTCGCCAAGCGCATGCTGTTCGAGCAGCCGGCCATGGCGCATGCGCTGCTCGATCAGTTGGCGACGGCGGTTGGCGACTATCTCGTGGCGCAAGTCGAGGCCGGCGCGCAGGCACTGCAGCTGTTCGAGTCGTGGGCGGGTGCACTCGGACCAACGGAGTTTCGCGAGTTCTGCATTCCGTATCTGGCGCGCATTGCCAAACAGGTGCGTGGCACCGGTGTCCCGCTCATCGTCTTCGCGCCTGGCGCCGGGTGGGCGCTCGGCGAGATCGCTGAAGCGACCGGTGCGGACGCGATCGGTGTGGATTGGCATACGGCACCGCAGCAGGCGCGCCAGCAGTGCGCGCCGTTCGGTGTGGCGCTGCAGGGCAATCTCGATCCGTGCGCGCTGTACGGTGCCCCCGCGGAGATTCGTCGCCGGACGCACGAGATGATCTCGGCGTTTGGTCCGGTGGGTCACGTGGCGAATCTGGGCCACGGAATTCTTCCCGATGTTCCGCCCGCGCACGCGCGTGCGTTCGTCGACGCCGTCAAGGAATGGCGCTGGACGGATGAAGCACTCGCCCGCTCTGGCAGCCACGCCCAACTCGCGGGTGTCCCATGAGCGCCGCCGTCTTCCCGACCGAACGCCTCGCGAGCAGCCTCTCGTCCATTTCGCAGCGCGCGGAGGCGAAGCGTTGGATTGCCGGGTTGCACGATGAGTTGACGTCGTTCTTCGGTCGTCTCGACAAGGGTGGCACGTTCATCGAGGATCGGTGGGAGCGTCCGGGAGGCGGCGGTGGTGTCGCGCGGGTGATGACCGATGGGGTGACGTTCGAGAAGGCGGGCATCAATCGTTCGGCGGTCATGGGCGAGCTGCCCGAACTGGCGGCGCGTCGACTGGGAGGACACGGTGCGGTGGCCGGTGCGACGCACTTCTTCGCGACGGGCGTCAGTCTCGTTGTGCATCCGCGCAGCCCGCTGGTGCCAACGATTCACTTGAACGTGCGCTACTTCGAACTGACCGACGAGCACGGGCAGATCACCGACAGCTGGTTCGGTGGCGGTACAGACCTGACGCCGTTCTATCCGCATCACGACGACGCGGCGCTGTTCCATCGCGGGCTGCGTTGTATGTGCGATCGGCATCATGCCGGCTTCTATCCGGAGTTCAAGCAGCGCTGCGACGAGTATTTTGTGAACGTGCATCGCAACAACGAGGCACGAGGTGTGGGTGGCATTTTCTTCGATCACCTGCGCGCGGGTGATACGTCGCATGGCCTCGGTCACGACCAGGTGGCCGCCTTCGTGAGCGATGTCGCGCGCGTACTGCGTCACACGTACGAGCCGATTGTCGAACGTCGGCGTGACGAAGCGTTCACGCAGGCGCATCGCGACTTCCAACTCGTGCGTCGCGGCCGCTATGTCGAGTTCAACCTCGTGCACGACCGCGGCACGATCTTCGGACTGCAGACGCAAGCGCGTATCGAGAGCGTGCTGATGAGTCTCCCGCCGCTGGCCATGTGGCAGTACGCGCCGCGGTATGCACCGGACTCCTTCGAGGCTCAGCTCGTGCAGATGCTCGAGCCCCGCGACTGGGCGGCGGACGCCACCGGAGAGTGAACCATGCGGGTGCTGGCTGATCGGTCCAGCAGCGTGACGCCAACGGAACCGGATCGGGGCGATCATCGGTCGGTCGCGGTGGTTGGCGCGGGCATCACGGGCCTCGTCGCCGCCTACGAGCTGCGACGCCGCGGAGTGAATGTCACGTTGTACGAATCGTCGGGACATTCGGGCGGTGCGATTCGCACGACGCACGCCGAGGGATTCCTCGCCGAGCATGGCCCCAACTCGTTCGTCAGCTCGGCGCCGGTGGAAGAGTTGATCGGCAAGCTCGATCTGCGGGGCGATGTCGTCGAGGCGAATCCCGATGCGAATCGGCGATACGTCGTGCGCGATGGCAAGCTCCTGCCGTTTCCGCTGACGCCGCCCGCGATGCTTGGCACGCGGCTCTTTTCCCTGCGCGCGAAGCTGCGTGTGCTGGTCGAGCCGCTCGTGTCACGTGGGGAGCGGACGGACGACGAATCGATTGCCTCGTTCGTGCGTCGGCGCCTGGGTCGCGAAGTGCTGGACTATGCGGTCGACCCGTTCATCTCCGGCATCTTCGCCGGCGATCCGGAGCAGCTCTCCATGGCGCACGCGTTTCCGCGCGTGTTTGCGCTGGAGCGCGAGCATGGCTCGCTCTCGAAGGGGTTGATGGCGCAGCGGCGTCTGTCCCGTCTCGCGCGTTCGAAGGCGGCATCGTCGTCGGAGCTGGTGGATCAGTCGCCGGCGGCACCATCGCGACTCCTCTCGTTTGTTGATGGCATGCAGACGCTCACCGACGCATTGGAAGCGTCGTTGGTGGGTACGCTGCGTTTGGGTTGTCCGGTGCGCCTGCTGCACCGCACGGAAACGCGCTGGGAAGTGGAATCCGGGCAGGACGGCGCGACACGATCGCATGCTGTGGATGCCGTGGTGATGGCGACGCCCGCGCATGTGCTGGCGGCGATGGAGCTGCCTGCGGTGCTGCGACGCGACGCGGCGCCGGTGGAGCGTGTGGAGTACCCGCCGGTGAGTACGCTGACGCTCGGATTCCGTCGGCGTGATGTTGCCCATGCCCTCGACGGTTTCGGCATGCTCATTCCAGCGGCAGAACGTCGCAACGTGCTGGGCGCGTTGTTCAGCTCCTCGCTCTTTCCGGCGCGCGCACCGGAGGATCACGTGACGATCACCTGCTTTGTCGGCGGCGCGCGTCATCCGGAGCTGGCGCGCGAAGACAGCGACGTCCTGGTGCGACGAGTGCTCCTCGACCTGCGAGCACTGCTGGGCGTGCGCGGCGACCCGGTGTTCATCAAGCATGTCTTCTGGCCGCGGGCGATTCCGCAGTATACGCTTGGCTATCAAGCCGTGAAGGACGCCGCCGATGCGACGGAGCAAGCCAACCCAGGCTTGTATCTCGCGGGCAACTACCGGAATGGCGTTTCGGTTGGCGACTGCATCGCGAGCGGACAGCAGATGGCGGAGCGCGTGGCGGCATATCTGACGCGCGCGGGCTGAGGCATCGCGGAACAGCGGTCACGGAGAACAGCAGGAGAGCGGTGGGAGAACCGTGGGAGACTGCGGAACAGCAAGCACGGAGAACAGCGGGAGACCTGGAGGAGAACAGCGGGAGAGTGGTGGTGGCGATCGGTTCAGTCGAGTTTGCGGGGTGTCACTTTTTTGGGTGATCGAATTGTCTCTTCATTGGATTCGTCGCCCAGACGGTTGATTCGTTTGCGGCTTGTCTCAGGTGCTTTTCTCCATCGTCTCTCCTGAGTTCTCCGTGCCCGCTGTTCCGCTGTCTCCCGTGTTGTCCCGCTCGCTGCTCGTTCATAAGCGCCGCGCCCGCCGCTTAGCTTTGGACGCATGACTGCACTCGACTTGCTGGCGATCGCGGCACATCGCGACGATGCGGAGCTCACCTGCGGCGGTACGTTGATTCGCGCCGCTGACGCCGGAAAGACCGTCGGCGTGCTGGATCTGACGCAGGGTGAGATGGGGACTCGTGGCTCTGCGCAGATCCGATTGGACGAATCCGAGGCCGCCGCGCGCGTGATGGGGCTCGCGGTGCGCGAAAACCTCGAGCTCCCCGACGCTGGGATCGTCAACGACCACGACACACGTGCGCGGCTTGTGCACCTGCTTCGACGACTGCGCCCACAGGTGGTGATTGCGCCTGCGTCGCGCGGGCGGCACCCCGATCATCGTCGCGCCACCGAACTCATTCGGGACGCGTGCTTTCTCTCGGGGTTGGCGAAGTACGCGCCTGGCGATCATCCCGCGTTCCGTCCCACGAAGCTGCTGCACGTGATCACCTACCGCGAAGACGGCGGCAAACCGACCTTCGTCGTCGATATCACCCAGCAGTTTGACCGAAAGATGGCCGCGATTCGCTGTTACTCATCGCAATTCGATGGCGCAACACAGGCGGGCGAAGTTTTCCCGAATGGCGAGCCGCTGTACGACATGATTACTCATCAGGCGGCGCATTATGGCTCGTTGATCCGCCGGCGATACGGCGAGCCGTTCCACACCGAGGAGACGATGGAGGTGGACGACGTTACCACGCTTGGTGTCGCCACGTTCTGACGCCACGCGCCATTCCCACCACCTGGTTCCACATGTCGGATTCAGCAAAACCCATCGACTACGGCACATACCTGCGCGTTGACGAGCTGCTCGCGCTGCAGACGCTGCAATCGAACCCCGAGCATCCCGACGAGTTGCTGTTCATCGTCGTGCATCAAGCGAGCGAGTTGTGGTTCAAGGTGTTGTTGCACGAGATGGATGTGCTGATAACGGCGCTGTCCAATTTCGATTCGATGCGCGCGTTGCTGGCGGTGCAGCGCGTCAATGTCCTCACCGAAATCGTCGCCCAGCAACTCTCCGCGCTGGACACGCTGCCGCCGCAGCGCTTCGCGCAGTTTCGTGGATACCTCGGCGCGTCGAGTGGATCGCAGAGCGCGCAGTTCCGAGCGATCGAAGCCACGGCCGGATTGCGCGATCCACATTTCCTCGCGGCGCTCGCTGAACATGGTGATCCTCCCGCGATCGTTGCACAAGCACTCGCGCGCCCGACGCTGCAGTCGTTGGCAGAGGCATTGCTCACGCAAGAACAGGTGACGCTCGAATCGCTCTACACCGGCCCGGGCCCAACGCCCCTGTTCCTGCTCATCGAAGGATTGCTGGAGTTCGAGCAGCGATTTGCGCGCTGGCGATTCCTTCACGTGCAACTGGTCGAGCGCATCATCGGGCCGGGCACCGGCGGTACGGGCGGCACGCTCGGCGCGAAGTATCTCGCGCGTACCGTGTCGCAGAAATTCTTCCCGTCTCTTTGGGCAGTACGCAGTCAATTCTACGGACGGACGACCTGAGACACGTGCAGCAGCCGAACGAAGAGGGGGCGCTGATCGACATCTCGGTTGCGTACTCGGCCGACACTCCGGTCTGGCCGGGTGACACGCCGTTTTCGTGTGGGTGGATTGCGAGACGCGAAGATGGATCGAGTGTGAACATTGGTCGCGTCACCACGAGTATACATGCAGGCACGCACGCGGATGCCCCGCTTCACGTCGAGTCGACGTGGGCGGGGAGCGAAGCGTTACCCGCGCGCGTCTTTGTCGGCGAGGCGTGCGTGATTGCGCTGCCGCACGACATGCCGTCCGACGCGGAGATCACTCGCGACGTGCTGGCGTCGTTGATCGGTGCGGATGGGCCACGATCGCCCCTGCGCCTGCTCTGTCGTACCGGGCACTCCGTTTCGCGCGGTGCCTTCCCCGACGCGTGGCCAGTGCTGTCCGCCGACGCGGCGGCATGGCTCGTGGAGTCGGGCCTGCTCCTGTGGGGTACCGACGCGCCCAGTGTGGATTCTCGACTGAGCAGGTCATTGCCCGTGCACCATGCGCTGTTCGGCGCTGGCGCGTTCGTGCTCGAGAATTTGTCACTGCAGGGAGTGGCACCGGGGCACTACGAACTCCTGGCCCAGCCGCTGGCGATTTGCGGCGCCGACGCGGCTCCGGTTCGCGCGATGCTACGTCCGATCATGCGGGTGGAGACGGTGATCGAGAGCAAGATCGAGACGGCGGCCTCAGGCTGACTCGAGCTTCATGTCGTTGAGCTTTTGCTGCAGTTGCGGCGACGTGAGCAAGTTGTCCGCGATCTGTGCAACGTTTTCTGCATCGGCCCACGCGCGCGCGAGCAACGTGAGTTCGCCCTCGAGCGAGCGCCGTTCCACGTCTTCGTGCAGAGCCATTTCGAAAGCCAGGCGTGCCGCCTTCGGGATCTGATTCAGGTCGCCCGTGTCGCCAAAGGTGGAGCGTGCGGCCCACTCGCGGCGCTTGCCCGCCGCCCACCGTCCGAAGTGATCGGGACCGCCGGATTCCTCGATGAGTCGCACGCCGTCCCGAATGACGTTTTGCGAGGCGCCTGCGCGATTGATGCGCGGCAGATGTGCGCGCAGGAGCGGTAGTGCGTCGAAGGCAGCGCAGGATCGTCGGCCTTCCATCGGCCGGCGTGCCCGATGTCGATCCCCCACCCTTCCGGCGTATCGCGTTGGATCAGTCGTGCCGTTCCAAATGGAATGAACATGCCTCCATCCGCCAGCAAGAGTGAATTCTGCGGACGCCCAGCCAGCTTCAGGAGGTTGAGCATGATGAGCACATGACCAATCGGAAGAAGTGCGGCAAGACCGATGCCCGCCATGGACGCTCCCGCGATCGTCAATGATGCCGCGGCAACGCCAACCACGCCCGCGATGATCGCCTTCGTGCGCCGACGTCCGAACTGATCGCCGTACCGCCAGGCCGCGAACTCGGGGCGAAGCGGTGCCCCTATGCGAATGATCTCCGTGCCGTCGGCAAGGCGCGCCAGCCCGATGTTGTCCGTGCTGACGCGCACGCGCGTGTCGCGGAAGGCGCGCTCAGCGCGTCGATCGCGTCGTTGCTGCCCAGCGACTTTTGGCAATGGATGCAGGTGGAATATACGCGTCTACTGATCCCTGGTGCGCAGCGCATCCACGCGCGCAGTCAGTGCCGGCGAAATGAACATGTTGTCCGCGATGTGAGCGATCTCCTCGGCCTCACGCCATGCGGCTTCGAGCTCCGCGAGTTCGCCTTCCATGGCGCGACGTTCGCTCTCTTCGTGCAGCGCCATCTCCAACGCGAGTCGGTCCTGCGGCGACAGCGTGTGCAGGGTGCCGGGCAGCTTCTGCACCTGATTGCGCGCGGGCTTGGATTGCTTGGCACTGACGCCCCACTGTTTGTCCGTGGCGCGCGCGCCGAAGCGCGATTGCAGCGTGGTGAGCACGCGTTGCGCGTCGCCCGCCGCTTCGAGCACGGACACGGCATCGCGCACCTGTATCGCTGAGCCACCGAAACGATTGACCGTGGGCAGAATCCGCGAGGCCGCGCGTTTGGCGGGTTCTCCGACCAGCAGGTGTGTGCCCTTCACCGATTCGAGTCGGAGTGCGAAGGGATCGTCGGGTCCCTGCTGCAGCAGTGCGCTCATACGCGCGTGCTTGCGCTGCACGTCCACCACCTGTCCGTCGTCCAGCGCGATGCGACCCACGACGGCGCCGGGGCGTCCGTGAATGAGCATGTCCCAGATGCCGCTGTTGGCGTACACGCCTGAGAAGCTGGCAACGCTCGCGCCGACGGCGACCATACCGCCCACGATGAGCGTCGCACTTCCGAGAATGGTGCCGGTGATCAGCATCTGGCGCTTGCGACGACGTCCGAACTGGTCGCCGTAACGCCAGGCAGCCATTTCCGGTCGTTGCGGCGTGCCGACCCGAATGAGCTCCACGCCCTCGGGCAATCGGGCCAAGCCGATGTTGTCGGTGCTCACCCGAAGCCGGCTGTCTCGGAAGCGCCGTTCCGCCGCTTCCACGGCTTCCCAGCGTTCTTCGAGCGGCGAGAGGTTCCAACGGTCACACTGCCGGCACACCACCCACAATCGCCCCTGCGCCGAATCGAAGGCGAGGCGCGTCCCGACCGGGAAGACTTCGAAGGCCTCGTTCCGCCCGAGATCGGCCGTGCAATGAATGCAGTTCGTGAACATCGACGTGGAGGCCTGGCAGGGCGCGGGTGCCACCGATCCGGGTTCCATGTAAGTTATGGACATGACCACGCCCGTGTACCTGGACCACGCCGCCACCACTCCGGTGCGCGACGAGGTCATGGCCGCCATGGCCCCGTTCTTTGGCGCTCGTTTTGGCAACCCGTCGAGTGTGCATCGCTGGGGCCGGGACGCGCGTGTCGCGCTCGATGAAGCGCGCGAGCGACTGTCCGCGTGTCTGGGCGCACGCCCCGACGAGATCTGCTTCACGTCGGGCGGTACGGAAGGGGACAACTTCGCGATCCTCGGCGTCGCGCGTACGCTGCGCACGCACGGACGCACCATTGCGGTCACCACGCCGATCGAGCACAAGGCGGTGCTGGCGGCGGTGCATCAGGTGGCGATCGAGGGCGGCGGCGAGCGCGTCGTCCCGGTGAACGAGCATGGTGTGGTGGACACGGAGGCGTTTGCGCGGGCGCTCGATGCGCAGGTGGCCGTCGCCAGCGTAATGTGGGTGAACAACGAGATCGGCGTCATCCAGGACATTCGGGCGCTGGCGCAGCAGGCGAAGAGAATGGGCGTCGTCTTCCATACCGACGCGGTGCAAGCCTTCGGCAAGGTGCGCGTTGACGCGCGCGATACACCGTTCGACCTGCTGACCATCTCCGGCCACAAGATCGGCGCACCCAAAGGGATCGGTGCGCTCTACATCCGCCGCGACACGCCGCTCGAGCCGATGTTTCATGGCGGCTCGCAGGATCGGGGTCGGCGGCCGGGTACGGAGAACGTCGCCTTTGCGATCGGGCTGACCACCGCCGCAGAATTGGTGCTCGCGGAGCAGGACGTCGAACACGCGCGATTGACGTCGCTGCGGGATCGGCTGGAGCATGCGCTGCGCGACCGTATTCCCGACGTCGTGGTGCATGGGGCGGGCGCACCGCGGGCGCCGCACATCTGCAACGTCTCCCTTCCCGGCACGGACAGTGAGTCCATGTTGATGGCGCTCGACCTGCGCGGCATCGCCTGCAGCGCGGGCTCGGCGTGTCAGAGCGGCAGCGTTTCGGCGTCGCACGTGCTCACGGCGCTCGGCGTGGCACCGTCGGTGGCCAACGCGGCGCTGCGACTCTCGCTGGGATGCCTGAGCACCGAAGCCTCTGTGGACCGCGTCGTGGACGTCCTGAGCACGTTGGCCGCGAAGGCGCGCGGACCCGTTCCCGCGTTCACCTGATCGCGCGCAAGCGGCTGCCGTCATGACTCGCGAGGAGGCTATGGACACTACCCACAACGAATGGGAAGGACCGCAGCATGGTGAGCGTGTGCTCGTGGCCATGTCGGGTGGCGTGGATTCGTCAGTCGCTGCGGCGATGCTCGTGGAGCGCGGCTGCGACGTCGTGGGAGTGACGATGAAGCTGCACGAGGATGGCAGTGACGTTCCGGACCGCCCGTGCTGCTCGCTCGACTCCACGAGTGATGCGCGTCGCGTGTGTGAGCGACTGGGCGTGCCGCACTATGTCGTGAATCTGGTGGACCGCTTCGGACGTGATGTGCTCGACGATTTCGTGTCGGAGTATGCGCGTGGTCGCACTCCGATTCCCTGCGTTCGGTGCAACACGTTCACCAAGTTCCGCGATCTGTTGCACAAGGCCGATGCCATCGACGCGCGTTGGCTGGCCACCGGACACTACGCGCGCATGGGTGATGTGGACGGTCGACGAGCGCTGTTGCGCGGCCTCGATCCGGCGAAGGACCAGAGCTACTTCCTGTGGGGCATCGAACGCGAGGTGCTGGACCGTTTGGTGCTGCCGATCGGCGTGCAGACCAAGGCTGAGACGCGCGCCATCGCGCGTCGCTTCGGATTGCGCACCGCGGAGAAGGCCGAGAGTCAGGATATCTGCTTCGTGCCCGATGGCAATCATGTGCGCGTGCTCGAAGAACATCTCGGCGCCGATGCGCCGGCACTGTCGGCGGGGCCGCTACGCCTGCACACCGGAGAGGTGATCGGCGAGCACCGCGGATTTGCACGCTACACGATCGGGCAGCGAAAGGGTTTGCCCGGTGGATTTTCACAACCGATGTTCGTGGTGGACATCATCGCCAGTGAGCGCGCCGTGGTGATTGGTCCACGCGAGGCGTTGCTTGGTCGCGGACTTGAAGCACGCGAGTTGAACTGGTTGTCCGAGCCGCCGAGGATGGGTGCACGGGTGCAGGTGCAAGTTCGCAATCGTGCGCGTGCGGTGCCGGCAACCGTGGTGCGCATCGAGAGCGACGCGATCGAACTGGCGCTCGAGGAGGCGGTATCCGCCATCACCCCTGGGCAGTCGCTGGTTTTGTTTGACGACGCCCACGTGCTGGGTGGCGGTGTGATTGAAGCGCGCACCGGTGCGATGCACAATGCGGACCCGCCTCGCCGCGCCGCGCTGCCGATTCTGGCAGCCTGACCCTTCAGCTTCGACAATTCGCATGCTACATCGAACACGCAGCGCCGTCCCGGTGCTGGGCTTTGTCGCGCTGGCAGCGCACGCTTTCGTCATCACACCATGGAACTCTTCGCACGACATGGCATGACGAGCAATGCCTACTGGCATCCGATGGACGACCAGAACGGTGCCGGTCGCACGCTCTCCTACCTGCTTGCGCACCCCAGCCGCGCCGCGTCGGCAGCGAACTGGGCGGCGTTCCGACGCGACCCTGTTTGGATGGCCGCGCGCACCGCGTCGGAGAAGTTGGCCGGCGGCTCGCTGACCACCGTCGCCAAGTCGGTGTTTCTCGCGCCGACGGATTTTTCGACGCTTCGCTGAACGCCCGCGTCAGGGTCGCCGCGAGGAGTCGTCATCACGGCCACGAGCATGTCCGCCGTCACGTTGAGCAACGTCTTGAACATATCGGGGAGCGTGTCGAGCGCGATCATGATGCCGATCCCTTCAACCGGCAGTCCGATCGCGGTGTAGAGCGGCACCTGCAGCAGCATGCCTCCGCTCGGAATGCCCGGAGTGCTGAAGCTGAGCGCCACACTCGAGGCGGCAACCAGCGCGATGGACGCGGTTGGAAGCTCGATCCCGTACAGCTTCGCGATGAACAGCGCGCCGACCACCCAGTAAATCGCACTGGTGAGCTTGAAGACGGAGGCGGCGAGTGGCAGTACGAAACCGGTGGCGGTCGGCGGCAGTCGCAGCACATCAGTTGCGCCCTTCACCATGGCCGGCAAGGATGCCAGCGAGCTGCGCGTTCCGAATGCCACCACCTGCGCGGGCACCAGCGCCCGCGCGAATTGCATCAGCGGCACGCGACGCGAGATGAGCACGACGAGATAGAGTGCCGCCGTCGCTACGAGATGCAGCACGATGAGCACGATGACGTAGAAGCCGATCGCCTCGAGCGCCGAGGTCCCGAGTTTCTCGCCCAGCACAACCGCCAGCGCGAAGATGCCAAGCCAACCGATGGCAAGCATCCAGCGCACGACGACGAGCATCGTGTCCGCCATGCCGCGAAAGAATGCGAGCTGCGCAGCCCGCGACTGCTCTGCAATGCGACCGAGTGCGAATGCATACAGCAGCGTGAACAGCACCGTCGGCAGCAGCGCACCGTCGGCGGCCGAACGAATGGGATTGAGCGGAATGAGACTCAGCACCCACGTGCGCAGCGAAAGCGCATCCGACGTCGGCACGTCGATCCTGGCCGTCGCGCGTAGTCGCGCGGTGGCTTCCGGATCGAGCGTGAGTGCGTCGAACCACACCGGCGACACGATGGCGGAGAAGGCGGCGCAGGCGATGAGCAACAGCAGAAACCAGCCGAACGCCTTGGCACCAACCGCGCCCGTGTGTCGGGTATCGTTGGAGCCCGCCACGCCGATGATGAGCAGCGGCACTACCAACGGAATCACGGTCATCCGCACGGCGTTGATCCACGCCGTGCCAATGACGTCGAGGATGCTCACGAACCGCGTGGAAAACGCCGACGGCTCCGTCTCGCGTGCGAGCAGCATCCCGACCGCGAGGCCGAGGACAAGTCCAGCCGACACATGTACCGCTTGTGATCGCAGCGGACTTGGTCGGGTCGGCGCCATCGGCGGATTCGTCATGCGAGGGGACTAAAACCCGAACCCAAACGACCAGGTGAAGATGCGTCGCGCTGGAGCGCCCGCGGCATCGTCGCCCAAGCGGACGAAGTAGCCGAACTCTCCGCCGAAGGCGAGCGCCGGAAGGACGTGCACGGCCGCGCCGGCGTAGTTGCGCCACCGTTCGGCGTGCAACGGTGAACCGAACGTGCGCAGCACACCAACGCTGATGCCCGCGCCGCCGCCCAGTGCGTTGATCGTTCGCGAACTGCCGAGCGCGAGACGCGCGCCGCCAATACCGAGTCTCGACGACGCATAGTGACAGGCGTCATGTCCACCATCGAGCGATTCGACAAGGCGGCCACGCGCGTAACTGACCGCCATCTTGAGCGGTGCGCCGTAGCTGATCCCCAGCATGCAGCGATCCCACGAAGCCTGTGTGCTGGATTCGACACCGGCCTGCGCGGTGAGCGCACGCGGTACGCTGACGATGACGGCCGACGGCAGCGCGGCCAGCATCGCGGCAATGAGACGCCAACTGCGATGCTGTGGCGGGCCTCGCATCAGAACTTCAGTCCACCGGCTTCGGCGAACTCGCGCATCGCCTTCTCCTGAGCATCGGAAAGCGTCTCCGGCACGGTGATGGTGACCTCGACGAGCAGGTCGCCTTTCTTCCCGTCTTTGTCGATGCCTTGTCCGGAAATGCGGAAGCGCTTTCCCGCCGACGTACCCGCAGGAATGCGGATCGCGACTTTCTTGTCGTCGAGCGTCTTGACGGAGATCTTCGAGCCGAGCGTGGCTTGCGCCACATTGATTGGCACGGTCGCGACCAGGTCGAGTCCCTCGCGCTTGTAGAAGCGGTCGGGGACGACTTCGAAGGTGATGACGAGGTGTCCGGATTGGCCGCCCGAAGCGCCCTTGCCGCCCTGCCCCTTGAGCCGAACCTTGGTGCCGCTTTCTGCACCCGCAGGGACGCCAACGAGTATCCGTCGTTTCGCCCGCGTCTCGCCGCTGCCATTACACGTCGGACAAGGCGTGGTAGGGATCTGGCCGCGACCCATGCACACGGGGCACGGACGATTCACCGCAAAGCTTCCCTGACCAAACGAGATCACGCCGCGACCGCTGCACTCCCCGCATGGTTTGAGCATCGCCCCCGTCGCCGCGCCGGAGCCACGACAGGTCGCGCACTCCTCGTTCGCTTCGATCTCGATCGGCACTTTGCCGCCAGTCGCGGCGATGCGGAACGGCACTTCGACGCTTTTTTCGATCGTCTGGCCGCGCTCAGGGGTGCGACCGCGATTGGAGGTGCTGCGTGTACCGCCTTGCCCGAACATCGATGAAAACAGATCGCCCAGGCCGCCAATTCCTCCGACATCGAACTCGGTGAACGTGCCGGCGCCGGACTGACCGGGTCCGGTGCTGCCAAAGCCGTCGGGACGTGAGCGGCTGCCCTGTTGCGCCGTCCGCGCGCCGGCGAAGCCGCTGAACGCGCCGAGCCGACGCATCTCATCGTACTCTTTGCGCTTGGCGACGTCGCCGAGCACGGTGTATGCCTCGGAGATTTCCTTGAAGCGTTCGGCCGACTTGGGATCGCTCTGGTTGGAGTCCGGATGGTGTTGCTTGGCCAGACGCCGGTACTGCTTCTTGATCTCGTCTGCCGTGGCTGAAGAAGCGACCCCCAGCACTGCGTAGAAGTCCTTCCCGTTCGCCATGATCAGCCCGCGCCGGCTGCGTTGTCGCGATCGCCATTCCACTGCTTCACGACGACGCGCGCTGGACGCAGCACGTGTCCGTTGATGATGTAGCCGACCTGGAAGGTGGCGGCCACGGTGCCGTCTTCCTGCTCGATGGAAGCCGGTGTGGTGGTCACGGCCTCGTGCTGCGTCGGGTCAAACGGGCGCGATGTCGGATCGATGGTCTCGAAGCCGTGACCGGCGAGCGACTTGAAGAGCTTGCGTTCGACGAGCAGCACGCCGTCCACCACCGTCTTCGAATCGACCGAAGCCGGATCCACATGGGCGAAGCGCGTGATGTCATCGATTGCGTCAAGCAGTCCGCGCACGAGTTCACCCTGTGCACGCCACCCGGCTTCCTGTTTCTCCTTGGCGGCGCGGCGTCTAAAATTGTCGTATTCGGCAGCGAGACGGAGATACTTCTCCCTCTGGTCCGCGAGCTCGCGCGAGAGCGCGTCCGAATCGGAGAGCGCCGTGATGTCGGCGGCGACGGAATCGGCGGACGTGGAATCGGGCTGCGAGCCCTGTACTGGATCGGACATGGTCGTGGGCTGTCAATGCGGAGGCGGCAGCAGAGGGATGCCGCGCGCCCTGAATGCGGCGCGTCGGTCCCTACGTGCTCGAACGAGAGAAGTTTATCGCGTGCATCACGAACGCGAAGTCCATGCCGTGGGATCGGTGTCGTTGGCGAACACGCGACGCAGTCGATCAAGCGCCAACTGCGTGGCCCGGTAGCGCACTTCGGTACGATCACCGGGGAGCACGGCGCGCACTGCATGCACATCGCCGTTCACATCCACCGCCACCCACACGGTCCCCACCGGCTTGTCGGGAGTGCCTCCATCCGGGCCGGCGATGCCGGTGATGCCGAAGCCGATGGCGCTGCCAAAGCGCGCCCGCACACCGGACGCCATTGCACGCGCCACGCGCTCGCTCACGGCGCCGTGTTCGGCGAGGTCCGCCGACGCGACGCCAAGCTCGCGCACCTTCACCTCGTTGCTGTAGGCGATGATGCCGCCGAGGAAGACGGCACTCGAGCCGGGGATGGCAGTGAAACGACCGCCGAGCAGACCGCCGGTGCAGCTTTCGGCCACGGCGATCGTCGCCCCCCGGCCTGCGCACTCGGCGAGCATGACGGCAGCAAAGTCATCCTCGCCTTCGCCATAGACGAAGCGCCCTACCTTTTCACGAATACGTGCCGCTGCGGCGTCGAGTCTGCGCTCGGTTTCGCGCGGTTGCAGTCCGCGCGAGGTGATGCGCAGGTCCACCCCTTCGCTGCCCGGGAGAAACGCCAACGGCATGCCGTCGATGCCGCGCGCAAGTTCCTCAAGGCGATCGGCGAGCGCGGACTCCGCGATGTTGGCCGTGCGCACGGTGCGCGAACGAATGACCGTTGCATCGGCGCCTACCCGGTCGCGCAGCAGCGGCAGGATGGTGTCGGCGATCATGCCGCGCATTTCACGTGGGACACCGGGGAGCATGGCGACCCACCGACGCTGGTCGTCTTCCAGCCAGATACCCGGCGCGGAACCGTGTCGATTGGCGAGGATGGTCGCGGCTTCGGGCACCATGGCCTGCTGGCGATTGCTGGGCGGCAGCTCGTGGCCGAAACGTTTGAGCCAGCGCGCTTCGAGGTTGGCCAGGATTTCGTCGTCCATCACCATCGACTTGCCGAAGATCGCCGCGATGGCGGGCTTGGTCATGTCATCGGCGGTGGGCCCGAGCCCGCCGGTAGTGATCACGGCACCGGTACGCCCGAGCGCCTCTTGGACGGCAGACGCGATGGACTCGGCGTCATCGCCGACGGTGGCGCGACGGACGACACGGATGCCCAGACCAGCGAACTCGCGCGCGATGTGCGCGGCGTTGGTGTCGATGGTGAAGCCGAGCAGGAGTTCGTCGCCGATGGTGACGATTTCGAGATTCATCGGGGGAAGATAACGCCTGACAGAACGACCCCGTTTCGAGTTTTGAGTTTGAGTTTTGGGCTTTGAGAAACGGCGAAGCCTGTTCAGGACTCACTCCGGACTCACTCAAGACCTGACGCCAGACCTGACTTCAAACGAAACCCCCGAATCGGAGCGGAGACGGGGATGACCGAGACGCGAATCAGCGTGCACGACGAGCGGAGGTCAACCGGCGCGAACCGGGCCGCGAATGACCTGGGCGCCGTAGCGACGCAGGTAGAGCCACAGTGACCAGAGCGTGAGTGCGACGGCACCAGTCATGCTGCCGACGCCGACGACACCATTGAACATGGCGAACGCCCGCCAGGCTGGAAGCTCGAGCCAGCCGTTACTGGTGGCGAGGGTGACGGCAAAGAACCAGCAATACGCAGCGCCAACCCACACGGACTGGAATCCCGTCTTCCATTTCGCAGCACCGATCGCGGAAATGACCAGGCCGCGACGCGCGGCGATCTGACGAAAGACGGTCATGGCTGCTTCACGGCCGAGCACGACCAGCAGCATCCAGAGCGGAAAGGAAATGCGACCGAACGGCGTCGTGAAGAGAAAGGGCGACGGCTCGGGGAGTACACCGCTCAGCGCCGCATGAAAAGTGTAGTGGCGCTGCATGAGGTACATCGGGACAAGCGTGGCGACAAGCAGCAGCTTGTCAGCCAGCGGGTCGAGCAGGCGACCGAGGTCGGTGACCATGTTGTGCTGCCGTGCGAGATGCCCGTCCCAGTAGTCGGTGACCGCGGCCACGACAAAGAGCGCGAAGGCCAGCAGCCGCGCGCTCCACGAGGTGGTGAAGGGCAACCACGCAATCAGCGGCGTCAGGGCGATGCGTCCGACGGTGATCGCGTTGGGAAGATTCACGGAGAGGGGCTCTGCGAGTATTTAGGCGAGCGTCTTGAGGACCAGCTTGGAAACCGCTTTCAATGTGTCGAAGACACCGTCGCCGGTGACACCGACTGCTTCGAAATATGGTGCACGTTCCACCCATTCACCGGTGGGTAGTTGCGATACCAGAAACTCGCCGGGTCGAAAGGGATCCGCCAGTGCGCGCATGCGTGTCGGATCGCTGACCTCCCATCCCGGATTGAGCATGGCCTGCAGCTCCACGAGCGAGGCGGCGTTGGGAAGATCGCGTTTGTTGAACTGCACGACGAACGGCATGCGCGTGATGTCGTATCCATACGCGGCCATGTTGTCATACAGGTTCTGCATCGACTCCACGTTGGCCTCGGCGCGTTCGGTCTGTGAATCGGCGACGAACACCACGCCATCCACGCCCTTGAGGATCAGCTTGCGGCTGGCATTGTAGTAGACCTGACCCGGCACGGTGTAGAGATGAAATCGCGTGCGGAACCCGCGAATGGTACCGAGGTCCACCGGCAGAAAATCGAAAAAGAGCGTGCGTTCGGATTCGGTGGCGAGCGAGATCAGCTTGCCACGTGTGTTCGGCGACACCTTGCCGTACACGTACTCGAGATTGGTCGTTTTGCCGCCGAGCCCAGGACCGTAGTACACGATCTTGCAGTTGATCTCGCGGGACGCATAGTTGATCATCGACATCGTCGGCGCCTACTGGAAAAGCCGGTCGATCTCGTCTTCGGCCCCAGCCAGAAATCCTGGCGGTGTGAGCTGCGCCGTGCCGCCGCGCGAAAACACGCCTTCGAAGGTTTTCGTCAGTTCATCGACCGCGTTTTTCATGCGCAGCCGTACCAGTCCGAGTGTGGTGCGGTTGTCGAAGAGGACGACAAGAATGACGCGACGCGCGATATCGGCGAGGTACATCGACTCGCGTTCGCCCTGATGAAAGAGCAACTTGAAATCGGTCTCACCAATGAGTCGCGCCAGCTGATCGTTGGCGCTGAAATCGGCCGCTGTGAGCGTCGCAAACGCGGTGGCATCGAAGTTGGGTGGCTCGCCGACGGTGGCGACGAGCTGACCGCTTCGATCCACGATCAGCGCGCACCGCGCCTTCGCGTCGTACAGAAACCGCTGCAGCGTAATGGTGATGGCCCCGAAGTCGTCCTCAGTGAACGACCAGGTGGCGGCGCCGACGGGCATGAACGTATTGGGAGAAAGGGTCCGCACTCCCTCGCGAGAGGGAGTCGTGCACTATCAACGCTCGGAGGCCCCCGAAAGTAACCTCCCGACCGCCATCTCAAGTCATGTCGCGGCGCGCCGAGAGGGCCTGTGCGATTGTCACCCCGTCGGCGTATTCGAGATCCCCGCCAACCGGAAGCCCACGCGCGATACGGGTGATGCGGATGTCTAGGGACGCCAACTGTCGCTGTACGTACAGCGCCGTCGCCTCTCCCTCGAGCGAGGGGTTGGTGGCCAAAATGACCTCCCCGACCCCCTCGGGCTCGATCCGCGCGAGGAGGGCACCGATGGCGAGGTCATCCGGTCCGACGCCATCGAGCGGAGACAAACGGCCGCCCAGCACGTGATACAAGCCGCGAAACTCGCCGGCACGCTCCACCGAGGCGATATCGGCTGCCTCTTCCACGACACACAGCGTCGTCGCATCCCGTCGCGGATCGCTGCAGAGGTTGCAGAGCGGGGCTTCGGTGAAGTTCTGGCACCGCTCGCACGACCGCACGCGCTCCGTGAGCGAGACCAGCGCTTCGGCGAGACGGAGACTCTGCGAATGCGGCTGACGGAGCAAGTGATACGTGAGCCGCATGGCGGTCTTGCGACCGATGCCGGGCAGGCGCGCAAGCTCGCTGGTCAGCTCATCGATCACCGACATGCGTTGTTCCCGGGACGATCAGCCCGCACGCTGCGCGCCGATCTCAGAACGGGAGTTTGAACGGCAGATCGATGCCGCCGGTCACTTTGCTCATTTCCATCTGCATCGCTTCGGCCGCCTTCTTCTGCGCTTCGCCAACCGCGACGACGATGAGCTCTTCGAGCATCTCGAGATCGTCCGGATTCACGACCGATTTATCGATCTTGATCTTTGTCAGCAGCATCTTGCCATCGCACTCGGCGGACACCATGCCACCGCCTGCGGCAGCCATGAAGGAGCGCTTGCCCAGTTCCTCCTGCGCCTGCTGCAGGCGACCCTGCATGTCCTTGAACTGATTCAGAATCTTGAAGAAGTCGGTCATGTCGGAAGATAGTGGTCGCGAGTGATCGGTGGGATCAGTCGAGCAGTTCGAGATCGAGTACGCGCACAGCGGCATCGAGCAATGGATCGCTCGCCTGCAATTGTTCCATTCGCTGCTGCTGCACGACAGCGGCAGTGAGACGCTTGGTTGGGCGCGCGGCGGGTTGTTCGGCGGCAGAACGCTGCAGCCGCAACGTGATACCCGTGATCCCTTCCAACGCGCCCTGCACCGCTGCCACGACGTCGGCACGTGCACCATCGACCGCTTTGGCGAAGGTGTCGTCGTTGACGACGTAGCCGAGGACCAGCGTGCCGTTCGGCAGCACCTCCATGGGCACGACGCGCTGCACGGCCTGGGCAAGCATACCGCGTCCGTTGCTGTGGACGGCGGTACACACGCTGGGCCACCGTGCCTTCACCAACTCGAGCGACGGAGGCGGCGCGGCGAAGTCGATCGGTGGCGCCGATTCGTGTAGCACCGGTGCCGCGGCCGCCCGCGCTTCCTGCGCTGCGGCTGCCGCTTGTGCCGCTTGCTGCGTGGCCGTGCGCGGCGCTGGCGGTATGAATACGGGCGGCGTGCTCACGCTTGCTGACGCGAGGGCAGGCGTGATCACGGCCGGTGGAGATGGCGGCAACGCATGCGCCGATGCCACGCGCACTTCGCGGGCGGCGCGGCGTACTGGCGGATCGTCACGACCAGCGTCGCCAAAACCCTTCAGCACCTCTTCAAGCTCCACCGTGCGATCGATGAGCGCGAAGCGCACGAGCAACGTTTCGATCAGCAGCTGCGGTTGACCGCTGCGCCTGAATGTCGGCTCGAGTTCGAGCAGGGCGTGCAGCATGCGCAGCAGATCGCTCACCGCCACACGAGTCTTTCGTTCCAGGAGCGCGACACGCGTGCGTTCGGCGAGTTCCGGCATCGCGCCGCCGAGTGCGATGGCGAGTTGTGCGCGCAGCAGCTCACCCAGTCCGGCCATCACGAGTCCGAAATCGACACCGGAATCGGCCAATCGCTGCACCGCAGGAAACACATCGGCTGCCCGCCGCTCGATGATGAGGTCGAGGAGGGCGAGATACTCCTCGTCGGGCACGAGGCCGAGCGCTGCACGTACGCGTTCAGCGGTCACGTTGGCGCTGTCGCCGATGGAGAGCACCTGATCCGTGAGCGAGAGCGCGTCGCGCAATCCACCGTCAGCGGCGCGAGCGATCATTCCCAGGGCTTCGTCTTCGAACGTGACGCCCTCCTCGCCCAGCACGCTGGCCAGGCGTTCGCGGATCTCGGCCGGTCCGATGCGCTTGAGATCGAACCGCTGCAACCGCGAGAGCACGGGCGCGGCCATCTGCGCGATCTTCTGAGGCTCGGTCGTCGCGAAGACGAACACGACGCGTGGTGGCGGCTCCTCGAGGATTTTGAGCAGCGCATTCCACGCTTCGCGCGTGAGCATGTGCGCTTCGTCGACGATGTAGACCTTGTAGCCATTCTCGCCCGAGGGCGCGTACATGGCGCGCTCGCGCAGCTCACGCGCATCGTCTACACCGCGGTTTGACGCGGCATCGATTTCCACTACGTCGAGCGACGCACTCCCCGACCAGATGCGCTGACAGCTGACGCAGTGACCGCACGGCTCGCCCTGCAGCTCCGGCGCGCCGCGACGCTCGCAGTTGAGCGCCATGGCCAGCACGCGCGCGAGCGTCGTCTTGCCGGTGCCACGTGGGCCGCACAGCAGGTAGCCGTGCGCCACTCGGCCCCGCGCGATGGCGCCCTTGAGCGTGTTGGCAACGTGGGACTGGACGGCGACGGACGCAAAGTTGCGCGGCCGGTACTTACGGGCGAGGGCGAGCGACATGGCTGGAATTTAGCGCCGAGACCGGGGGACAGCGGAACGGCGACGGTGCGCCGCGCGGGGATCGGGGACAGCGTTACCGGAAGGGTGGCGGGAGACGGCGAGCGCCATCCCGAGAACGGCCTGGAACTGCAACAGCGTCGGGAGAACCGGGGAGCGAAGGGGAGAACGAAGAGAACAACTCTCAGGACAGATGCCGTCGATTCCTTTTTTGGTGGGTTCACCGCGGCGAGCGGAATCCTCTCGCCGCGACGGTCCACCAAAACTTCTCCGTCGCCGTTCTCTCCGTTCTCCCCCGTTCTCCGGTTCTCTCCGTGTCCGCTGTTGCAGTCTCCCGCTGTTCTCGCGGTGGAGCTCCTGCGGTTCTCCGTGCCCGCGTTTTCCGTCTCCAATCCCTCCGAGCGCTCACAAAAAGCGCGCGGAAGGTCCGGCTCTTCTCAGAGCGGGTCCTTCCGCGCGCAATACTCCGGGCCTGACGAAGCGACGCCAGTTCCACATGCCGCTGCTACCTTCGGGGTCCTGACGGATTTAGCAGGCTGATGCCCTCCGGGACCCGGAGCATAGCGAAGTTAATGAGTGGGGCCAAGGAAGCCAACGGCTTGGGTGAGGTGGGTCGGGCCGTAGGTTCTCACGCGGTGATCGTCTCTTCGATCGCCTGGCGCAGGGTGGCGGCGGCCCAGCGAACCGCGTCCATCGGCGCGTCGAGGTGCGTGACGGCGCGGATGCGGCTGGGTGTCCACGAGGACACGCGAAGTCCCAACTGCTCGGCGCGTTCGCAGGCCGCATCGGCGCGCGCAGCGGGCAAGTCGACCATGACGATGTTCGTGTCGGGATTGATCACGCTGGCGCCGCCTGCGCCGTCGACCAAGTGCGCCAACTCACGCGCGGTCGCATGGTCGTCTGCCAGTCGAGGCAGATTCTGCTCGAGACCGAACAGCGCGGCCGCAGTGAGCACACCGCTTTGGCGCATGCCGCCGCCAAAACGTTTGCGAATGCGATGCGCGCGGGTCATCTGCTCACGCGATCCGACCAGCGCGGCGCCGACGGGTGCGCCGAGTCCCTTGGAGAAGGACACCATCACGGTGTCGGCGCAGGCAGCGAACTCGGCGAGGGACGTTCCGGTGGCCGCCGAGGCGTTCCACAGGCGCGCGCCATCGAGATGCAGTGGAAGCGAATGCTCGTGCGCAACGTCCGCGATTTCGCGAAGGTCGTGAAGGGACGTGACCACGCCCCCTGCACCGTTGTGCGTGTTCTCGACACACACCAGCGATGGCTCGGCTGCGTGAATGGATGGCGGACGAATCATCGCACGGAAATCAGCCGCGTTGTACACGAGACCTGCGCCACGCAGCGGTCGAATCTGCGCGCCACACAGACCGGCCACGCCGGCGAGCTCCCAGTTCACGATGTGCGATTCGGCGTCCACAAACACCTCGGTGCCGGGCCGCGTGTGCAACCAGATCGCCGTGAGATTGGCCATTGAGCCGCTGGGAAAGAACAGCGCACTCTCCTTTCCCAGCAGCTCGGCCACCGTCGCTTCGAGACGACGCGTCGTCGGATCGCCATCAAGCACATCATCGCCAACCTCGGCATCGGCCATCGCGCGTCGCATTCCGGCCGATGGTCGGGTCACGGTGTCGCTGCGCAGATCGAGCGGTTGATTCGGTGTCGCGTGTGCGTTGTGAAGCATGCCGAGAGTGACGAGTGTCAGGGAATCGTGTGCGGTTATTTGCGCTTGCGCTTCATCATTGCGGCGATGCGTTCGCCTTCCTGCACGGCCGCCTTCTGTGCTGCGAGCTCGGCGTTGCGGCGCAGATCCACCGCTTGCGCAACCTCGCCGCCAAGCAGGAAGAGGAGCGAGCCGTAGTACGTCCAGAAAACGACGGTGACAACGGCTGCGATGATGCCGGTGTACAGCGAGCTCGGATCAAATCGAGCCACGAGCATGCTGAAGACGTTGCGCGCGATCTCGAAGAACAGCGTGGCGCTCGCCGCGGCGAGGGCAGCCGTGCGCGCTGAAGGACGATGTCGTGGCAGGCCGCGATAGAAGGAGTAGAAGAGCAGAAAGATCACCAGGATCGCGAGCACGCGACCCACGACGTACATCACGCCACTCATCGCCGATTCGCGGAGTCCGATGCTGACCAACAGCGCCAATCCGCGTGTGGTGGCAAGATCGAGATAGGCGGAAAACACGACATACAACACCACGGCCACCGTCGCGATGATCGTCGCGGCGAAATCGAACAGCTTTCCGGCGACGATGCCGTGATCGGTGCCGTCGAAGATCAGCGACAGCACACTGCGCAACGACCCGAACAGTCGCGTCGAGAACCAGGCGAAGGTGATCGCCGAGTAGGCGCCGACCGAGCCACGCGTGGCCAGCACTTCGTTGACCACGTCACTCAGCAGGGCGGTCGAGGAGAAGGCATCGATGGGCAGCAGCGCCTGCACGAGCCGTGTCACGGTGGCGGCAGCCTGTCCCGGCTCATTACCGAGCAGCAGTGAGAGGCCTGCGATCAGCAGGAGCGTGAACGGCACGAGGGCGAGCAGGACGTTGAACGCCAGCCCGCCCGCAAGAAAGAGCACATTGTCCTCCGCGCCCTGATTCCAGACGCGGCGAACAATGTCTCCGAAGGCGTCAGCCCTCTGTCGTAGTCCCGTCAGTTTGGTCGTGGTCCGGGGCTGCTGATGCTTCGAGCGAGACGTCGTCGTGGCGCGACGAACGACGTGCGTGCGCAAATCGCGCCTCACGATACGCGCGACGACTTTCCGCGTAGGCACGTTTCGCGTCGGCAACCGCGCGCTCGAGATCAGCGCGCGTATCGTCGGCGGCCGTGCGACCGGCATCGAGCGCATCGCCCACGGCACTCACACGCGATCCGACGGCATCCCGTGCCCGATCGACCTGCGCATCGAAGCGGGAGCGCGTGCGTCCCACGGTGTCGGTGACCTGCTCGCCGATGGCATCGGTCACATCCTTGACCCGGCGTCCGGCGCGACGTGCTTCACGCTGCAAACGCTCGCGCGTCTCCTGTCCACTTGCGGGGGCGAAGAGCAGCGCCGCGCCTGCACCCACGGCAAGCCCAAGCAGCATCATGCCCACGCTGTTGCTACTGTCTCGCTCGACGACCACCACCCGATCATCGTCGTACTCGTCCTGTCGAGCCATACGCCCTCCTGCCGCATCGCGGCCATGACCTGCGTCTGCACAGCTAAATGTTGTAGGCGCAACCCCCTGGTCGCGCCGATCTGCGTCTGGATAACGCCCCATCCCGCTCACACGCGTTTCACACACGTTTCACAAGAACGGAGGGGGACAGACTGGTCGCCTCAGTCGCTGAGGTCCGCGTCGTCCGGCGCCGCGACAATGGTGCTCACACCCGTCGGCAGCGGACGACGTTGCTCCGGCGCCGATACGAACTTGCTCACCACCGCCTTGGTACCCGCGATACCCAGCTGACGGAACAGGAATTCGAACTTTGCCTCGTAGGCGGCGGCCAGTGTGGCCTTCGCATCCGCAGGCATACCCCACAACTGCTTTTTGAAGGGTCCGATCGCCTTTTTGCGCGTCTTGTAGAAGAACTGCTCGTCCGTATCGGTCGCCTTGCGTTCGTCCTTCGCATTCTCGCGCAACCACTCGTAGATCTCGCTGCGCAGCGCATCCGGAAGATGATCGTACATCATCGTCTGGAAGTTGGTTGCGAGGTGAATCTCAGCGGTCTCCGTCCGCGGAAAGTTGTTGAACGATGTGTCGGGCAACGTGGACGCACCGTGCTGTACTGCACCAGACATGCCATACTTCTCTCGCGCCATGCGCGACAGCAGTTCCAGCGTCTCCAGATCGAGCTTGACCTCGGCGATGGAACCATCCGACAGCACTATGCCGCCGTGCGAGGTGCCCGACTGCACCGAGATCTTGGAGAGTCCAGCCATCCCGGGAGCCTGCGCAGCCAACGTGGCGTTGTACCCGTCCATGAACGCTTCGAGTTCGGCCGGCGTGCTGTTTTCCGTGCCGACTTCGCCGATCTCACCCCCAATGGAAATCGTTACACCGGCCGGCTCTTCGGAGCGGACGTGACGCGTGAGATCCACGCACACTTCGTAGTTGAGCCGCTGCTGTTCGGCGAGCGTTTCCTTGCTCAGGTCCACCAGCGTGGACGTGTCCACGTCAATGTTGTAGAAGCCAGCCGCGACCGCCTCGTGCACCAGCGCCTTGACGGCATTCACTTCGGTGATCGGATCGACGGCGTACTTCTTGTGGTTCACCTGGAAATGGTCGCCCTGAATGAAGACGGGGCCGACGTAGCCCTCACGCAACGCCGCAGCGAGAATGACGGCGACGTATTCGGCGGGACGCTGCTCGGTGTAGGCGATCTCGGAGCGCGCGATCTCGAAGATGAACGCGCCTGCATCGAGCGCGAGGGCGGTGCGGAAGATCGCGCGGGCCGTGTCGTAGGTGACGCCGCGCACATTGATCGCGGGGACGGTGAACCCAGCGCACTTCCCTTCGCCGCGCGCCATGTAGAGCTCGTGGATGGACGCGGGCCGCACGCCTGAAATCTGACCGAGCTCCCAGATCAACCAACGAGCAACGGTGCGTTCGCCTTCGTCACCGAAGACGGCCTGTCGCACGAGCGCGTCGAGATGCGCACTCTTGAGCGCGGCCGGATCGTGCAGCTGCACATGGCCGCTGTCGACGGAGACGGCGCCGCCGAAGAGTGCGGGCGAGGAAGAAGTGGTCTGAGGCATTCGTCTTCGAGTCCTGTCCGGTCGCGACGACGGCCGGGGCGGCTTCATGTGAAGAATCGGGAATCGGCGCTAACGAGCACCGGGGAAATATAGTTCCGCAGCGACTGGGCTAAATGCAATACGCCGGATTGGGCTTGGGAAGCGCATCCCACTCGGCGCGCGCCGCATCGCTGCCCGGCTTGCCAAGCATGGCGTATGCAAAGTTCTTGCCCAGCTCGACGCCGGGCTGATTGAACGCATCGACACCGTACAGCGCCCCCGCATAGGCGGTGGCCAACGCAAAGGTCTGCAACAGGGCACCCACGTGCCACGCGTCCAGGGCATCGAGTGTGATGGTGGCGTTGAAGCGGCCGCGTGCTGCCAGCGCACCCGCCGTCGCGCGCCGCTCGATGTCGAGCAACTCGCCCAGCGAATGTCCGCCGAGATAGGCGAGTTCGGGGACATCGGCATGGCGCGACGGAATGGGACCGTCCGCCGCGCGACCATTCACCGCGATGAGGGTGACGGTCTTGTCGAGTGGACCTTCCATGAACAGCTGTACCTGCGAGTGCTGATCGGTGGCGCCGAGTGCCGGGAGGGGCGTTGGGCCGGCGTGCGAGCCATCCGGACGAATCTTGCCAAGCGACTCCGCCCAGAGCTGCACGAACCACAGCGCGACGTCGCGCAGCGGATCGGCATACGGCATGAGGACCTGCACATGTCGCCCATGCTTCGTGTCCGCAACCCACTGCAACACGGCGAACGCACCCGCGGGATTGCTGGCAGGATCGTCTGACTCGGCGCGCTTGGTTGCGTCGGCGGCGCCGGCCAGCAAGGCGCGAACGTCGATGCCGATCAGTGCCGCGGGCAGCAGCCCCACCGGCGACAGGACCGAGAAGCGGCCACCGACATTGGGCGGGATGTCGAGCGTGGTGATGCCTTCCGCGCGCGCGATCCGGCGCAGTGCGCCGACTTCCGGGTCGGTGACAAAGACGAGGTGCTCGCGCGCGCGCTTCTCGCCCAGTGCGCGGGCGAGCGCTTCGCGCACAATGAGATATTGCGCCATCGTTTCGACGGTCCCACCCGACTTCGAAACGACCAGCACGAGCGTGTTGGCGAGATCCAGTCGTGCGAGGACCGTGCTGATGGTGGACGGATCCACGTTGTCGAGCACGTGGAGGCGCGGATGGCCGCCGCGCGATGCACTGTCGAGCGTATTCCAGGCCAGCGGACGCAAGGCGGTACGCAGCGCGATGGGCCCGAGGGCAGAACCACCGATGCCCAGCAACAACACGTCGGTGAAGCGCCCCTTGGCCTGCTCCGCGACGGCGAGCGTGCTGGCGAGTACCGGTGCGTTGGTGGGAAGCGTGAGAAACCCGAGGCTGGCCCGCTGCGCGTTGACTGCGGCGTGCGCCGCAGCGAAATCGCCACGCGCTCCCTGCCACTCGGCGTCGGTGATGCCGCCGCCAGTCGGGAGCGCACCAGCCATCATATTCGTGAAATCGATCGCGAGCGTCATCGGGTCATCGATCCGTTGAGAGGTCAGATGAGAGGTCGGATACCACAAGTCCATCGTACGCCGGACTGATTCCGACCGGAAGCTCGGCGGCGAGCTCCGCGTGAAACGACTCGTGCGTGAGATGCGTGAGAAAGGTGCGCTCGGCACCGATGCGTTGCGCAACGGCCACGGCTTCGCTTATCGAAAGATGCGTTGGATGCGCTTTGTGCAGCAGCGCGTTCAGCACCAGTACGCGCACACCGCGGAGCGCAGCGATGGCGTCATCGGGAATCGTCTTCGCATCGGTCACGTACGCGATCACGCCGACACGAAACGCCAGCACCTCGGTGCGGCCGTGGGGCACCAGGATTGGCATAACGTTCGCGTTACGTACGCGAAACGGAACACCCGGAGTGACCGGCACCATCACGCCTTGCGGCTTTGTGGTGCCCGGCAGCGGTTGCAGGCGATCGTCCACAATGTAGGGAAACCGAGCAGCGATGGTGGCCAGCGTTTCCCGTGAACCATACAGCGGCAGCGGTGTGTCGCGACGCATGGTGTACGCGCGCAAGTCGTCGATACCGTGAATGTGATCGGCGTGCTCGTGCGTGTAGAGCACGGCGTCGATATGCTGCACGTCATTGGCGACGAGCTGCAATCGCAGTTCGGGCGGCGTGTCGATGAGCAATCGGGTGCCGTCATCGGTTTCGATGACGGCACCACAGCGCGAACGCTTGTCGCGCGGATCGGACGAATGGCACACCACGCATGGGCATGCCACCTGCGGCACACCGAAGCTGGTTCCTGTGCCGAGAAACGTGAGTTTCACCGCGCCCTCAGGAGCGTGTCGTCAGCGGTGCGCTCGGTGTGACGTCACACCGTTTCGACTTTGAGCAGGTTGGTGGTGCCCGGCACGTCGAACGGCACACCGGCCGTGACGGCAACGCGATCGCCCTTGGTCACCAGACCGAGATCGAGTGCTTCGCGCAGGGCCATCGCCACCATGTGATCGTAGCCACGCGCCGTTGGCACCAGACGCGGCACCACCCCCCACACCAGCGACAGCTGCCGACAGACGCGCGGTTGATCGGTGAGTGCGAGAATGGGAACGGTCGGACGGTGGGAGGCGACGATGCGCGCCGAGAAGCCGCTTTTGGTGAAGACGACCACGAGCGGAGCGTCGAGCATTCGCACGGCGGCCACGGTCGCCGCGGCAATGGCTTCTTCGGTGTTCATGCCCGTCGTACCACGTCGTTCGGCGCGCGGGCTCTGCGCCGGACGCGGATGCGTTTCAATCTCGTTGATGATGCGGCGCATCGCCTCGACGGCGAGCCTCGGATATGCACCGGCGGCCGTTTCGGCGGAGAGCATGACGCAGTCGGTGCCATCGAGAATGGCGTTGGCCACGTCGCTGGCTTCGGCGCGGGTGGGGCGCGGATTCTCGATCATCGACTCGAGCATCTGCGTCGCCGTGATGACCGGACGCCCCATGCGATTGGCCAGTGCGATGATCTTCTTCTGCGCGATCGGCACCTCTTCGAACGGCAATTCCACCCCGAGGTCGCCACGTGCCACCATCACCGCGTCGGAAGCACGCAGGATCTCCTCGATGTTCTGGAGCGCGACGTCCTTTTCAATCTTGGCGACGATGAGCATCGACTTCGGAATGAGCGCGCGCATCTGCTCGATGTCGTCGGCGCGGCGCACGAAGCTCAACGCGAGTGCATCGAGTTCATTGGCGACGGCGAACTCGAGATCGGCCTTGTCTTTTTCGGTGAGCGACGGCGCGGAGACCGCGATGCCGGGCAGGTTCATCCCCTTGTGGCTCGACAGCAGACCACCGTGCAACACCGTCGCCGTCACCCGAGGCGCATCCACGGCCGTCACCAGCAACTCGATCAGGCCATCATTGATGAGAATGCGATTGCCCGGCCCGACGTCGTGCGCGAGTTCGTCGTAGGTGATCGGGATCTCGCCCTCCTGGACGTGCTCTTCCGGCACCAGGACAACCGTCGTGCCGGGCTCGAGATGGCGCGGCGCGGGGAGTCCGCCGATCCGGATACGCGGTCCCTGCAAGTCGCCGAGGATGGCGACCGGACGACCGAGCTGTGCGGAGACCTCGCGCACGACCGCGATGGTGCGGGCATGCTGTTCGTGCGTGCCGTGCGAGAAGTTGATGCGCGCCACATCGAGACCGGCTTCAACGAGACTGCGAAAGCTCTCGGCCGTGTTGCTGGACGGCCCCAGCGTACCGACGATTTTCGTGCGCGGCACATGGCGACGCTGGAAGGGGGTCGCGCTGACGCCGGAGTCGGGTTCAGCAACGGCGGCGCGCTCGGGGCCGCTGCGAGGAATCGTCAGCGCGAACTCGCTCGTGTCAGTGAGTGGCAACGGCCGGTACTCCGAATGCGTGAGAAGTGGACCCCGCCAGCGACGCGCGTTTGCGCGCGATGCCGGCGAGCAGCGTGACGAACGATTGTTCGAACGACGCCAGGCCTTCCGTGAGGAGCGTGTCGGTCACCGCGTCCATCGAGACGCCATGCGTTTCAAGTGCGGCGAGCAGCGTGGAGGCTCCATCGAGATTCCCGGCCACCGACAGGGGGCGGACTTCGCCATGGTCGCGGAACGCTTCGAGCGTGGCCGGCGGCAGCGTGTTGACCGTATCGGGACCGATCAGCTCTTCGACGTAGAGGACGTCGCGGTACGCGGCGCTCTTGGTGCTCGTGCTTGCCCAGAGCGGACGCTGGACACGTGCGCCCGTTGCGGCCAGTGCGCCCCATCGCGGACCGGCGAAGGAATCAGTAAACAGGCGATAGGCGAGTTTGGCATTGGCGATCGCCGCCTGCCCCTTGAGCGCACGGAGCGCGTCCCCGTTTGCCCGGTCGGCCGCAGCGAGCGCGTCGAGCTTCTTATCGATCGCGGAGTCGACGCGGCTGATGAAGAAGCTGGCTACCGAGGCGATGCGATCGATCGGGTGCCCGGCGGCCGCGCGCTCCTCAAGACCGGCGATGTAGGCCTCGATGACGCGGGCATGCGCGTCGACGGCAAAGAGCAGCGTCACGTTGATGTTGAGGCCGGCGGCGATCAAGCGGCGCACCGCCTGCGCCCCTTCCGGCGTACCCGGCACCTTGATCATGAGGTTTGGGCGATCGACCAGCGCCCACAGCTTGAGCGCTTCCGTGACCGTGCCCTCGGCGTCACGCGCCAGGTCGGGCGAAACCTCGAGCGATACATAGCCGTCCACTGCCTGCGTGGCGTCGTATACGGAACGGAAGCGGTCACAGGCGTCGCGCACGTCGGTCGCGGCGACCGCCTCGAACACGTCACGGTCTGAGAACGCCGCCGGGAGGGAGGCCACCTGGGCGTCGTAGGCGACGCCTTCGGCGAGGGCCTTCTCAAAAATCGTCGGGTTGGACGTCATGCCCGTCAGGGCGTCCTCCCGGATCCGTCGCGCGAGGTCACCATTGGAGAGCATGGCGCGATCGATGTAGTCCAACCAGAGCGACTGGCCGGCTGCGTGCAAAGTATGTAGGCGCGAAGACATGGACTGGGCGCTCGTGAGTTCAGGACTTTGCATGGTAACCCCCGACGCGCGCCCGTCGCGAGTGTTGGTCACAGTTCTGTTGCAGCCGGAACCCGGACCCGCTCGCGACGTACGCCTTGGCACCCCAATCTCACGGATCGCATGCTTCACCCGTTGTCAGCGTCCAGTCGTGCTCAGTCTTCCAGTCTTCACGCATCGCCGTCCGCCGCATCCGGCATCGCGCGTCGTGCTCGGTGGGTCATGACCGCCGCGATCCTACTGTCGACCATGGCATGTCGACCGCCGCTGCCCCTGAGCGCAACCGTTACGGCCACCGGCGCCTCCGGCTCTGACAGCGAGCCCGTCTGTCGGGTGCGGACGGCTTCCGTGGCGGGTTCGTCGATGGCCGAGACTCCGGTACGCGAGCCCCTGGCAACCTTCGATTCGGCGTGGACCATCATCGCGCGCACGCACTGGGATACGAGCTACAACGGCGTGAACTGGGGCGCGGTGCGCGACTCGCTGCGCCCGCAGGCGGCGCGGTCCGCGAGCACGGGCGAGTTACGGGCGGTACTGGAGCGGATGGTCGGCACGCTTCGGCAATCACACTTCTCGATCATTCCGCGCGAGTTGAGCGACGTGGTGGCACCCGAGGTGAGCGCGGCACGCCAGCGGCAGGAGTCCGATCGCAACGGCTCGATCGGTGCGACGCTCCGGTTGTTGGACGGCACCATGGTCGTGACGGCCGTGCGGGAGGATGGCAGTGCCAAACGGGCTGGCGTGCAGTCTGGCTGGACGGTGTCGGCGGTGGACGGCTGTTCCTTGGCGCCCGCGCTGTCGCGATTGTCAGTCAACCCGAATGCCGATGCGCGTCGCACCTCGTTGGCAGCCTACACTCTGGCCAACGAAGCGTTGGCCGGTGCGGTTGGTGACACGGTGCGTGTGGCGTTCACCGACGGTACCGGCGCACGACGGGTGGTGGCCATCGAGCGTGAGGAGGAGCCGGGCACCGTCACCAAGTTCGGCAACCTGCCGCCGTTGAAGGCATGGCTGGAGTTCGAGCGGGTGCGCGCTGGTGCACGAGCGATCGGGATCATTCGTTTCAATATCTGGATGCCGGTGCTGTCGCCGCAGTTCGATGTCGCGATGGACTCGCTGCGCGACAGCGACGCGATCGTGCTCGACCTGCGTGGCAACTTTGGCGGCGTGGGCGGCATGTCGATGGGCATCGCCGGTCACTTTCTCGATTCGATGATTACCATCGGCACGATGCGCCAGCGCGGACTGACCGCGCGCTTTGTGGCCAACCCGCGTCGCGTGGACACGAGGGCACGTGCTGTCGAACCGTTCGCCGGTCCGCTGGCGCTCGTGGTGGACGAACTCTCGATCAGCACCACCGAGATCTTTGCCGGTGGACTGCAGGCGATCGGTCGGGCGCGGGTCTTCGGCACGCAAACCTCCGGTCAGGCGCTGCCCGCGGTGACCGAGCGATTACCCAACGGCGACATCCTCTATCATGCGATCGCCGACTTTCTGTCGCCGGCCGGCACACCACTCGAAGGGGATGGCGTGCGCCCCGACGTGCTCATGCCGCCATCGAAACGAGCGCTGCTGGAAGGACGAGACGCCGCGCTCGACGCGGCGGTCAGATGGGCGGCCGAGACCGCCGGCTCTCGCCGGAAAACCGCGCCATAGCAGGACGCAGGCACGCAATGCCTGCGAGAGGCGTTTCACACGCCAGTTCACATCCCCAGTTCACATCTCAGCTCACAACACGAGGATTGCCAGATGAAGTCGTTCTTCCGGACGGTGGTGCAGGTGACGGTCGCCATGACCGCGATGCTGGCGGTGGCGCCGGCGATGTCGGCGCAGCCCGCGCCCACTGCGCAGGAGGTGCTCGCGCGCCACGTGTCGGCGATCGGTGGCAAGGACGCGATCATGAAGATCAAATCGTACAGCAGCACGGGAACGATGGAGGTGCCGGCCATGGGGTTGAGTGCGCCGATGGAGATCTCCGTCGCGGCGCCCAACAAGATGATCTCCAGGACCACGATTCCCGGCATGGGTGAAATGCTCAACGGGAGCAATGGTGCGGTCGCGTGGGACGTCAATCCGATGGCGGGTCCGCGACTGCTGGCGGACAAGGAACTCGAGCAGATGAAGGAGAATACCGAGTTCTACGCGAACATGCTCTACCCGGTGGAGCGCTTCTCTGCCCTCGAGTCGATGGGGGTGGTGGAGTTCGGCGGTGAGCAGTCGTACAAGCTGCGCATGGTGCTCAAGCAGAGCGGTAACGAGACGATGTCGTACTTCTCCGTGGCGACCGGACTGCTGGTTGGCAGTGAGACTTCGGCGATCACGCAGATGGGGACGATGCAAACGACGCAATTTGTGAGCGACTACAAGAGCTTCGGCGGCGTAAAGATGCCGACGCGTATCGAGCAGATGATCGGGCCGAACAAGATCATCGTCACCACCGTGGAGGTGAAGATCAACGCCGTGCCCGAGTCCGCGTTCGAGGTTCCGGCGCAGATCAAACCGCTGATCAAGCCGTAAGCGACCCGTGAAAGTGCCGGTGTCCGCGATCGCTGGCTGGAATCGCGGATACGGCACGGAAGGGAGACGCCTTTGAGCGCGTGCTGGCAGTTCGTGATGCTCGGCGTATCGATACTTGCCCGACCGCGCGTTATTGTGCCGTGCGTGCGTCCAATGAAATCCTCGCCTCTGCTCCGCCGCGGCGTCACGCTGCTGGAGCTGCTGGTCGTGCTCCTGCTGCTCGGGATCACGGCGGCGCTGGTGTTGCCGGCGTTGGCGCCAAGGCTCGCACTGCGCCCCGGTAACGACGACGCCCGCAGCGCTCTGGTGGCCACGTCGCGCCGACTCGCCATTCGTCGCGGCGAATCGCTGCGGCTGCGCCTCGACGCCGATGGCGTGTGGGCGCTGGTCGCGAAGGGCGACGGCGCCGTGGTCGACACTGGACGCCTCCCGACACGCGGCCGCGAGGAGGCACTGGCGCCTATGCTGCTGACCATCGATGCGCTGGGGAGTTGCATCCCGTCGGCCACGCACGTCGATGAGATTTTTGATCCGCTGACGTGTACCATCCCGATCGCGAGCATTCGTCCGGAGGGGGCATGACACTCTTCGAATCGATCGTCGCGTTCGTGGTGTTGGCGCTGGTGGGCATTGCCTGCCTGGACCTCTCGCGTGGCGCCATCGCATTGCAGCGATCGAGTGCAGAATGGACGCAGGCGGTGGCCGTGGGTGAGGCGGCATTGGCGGCGGCCAGTGTCAACGCGCCGGCGGATCGCTCGGCGATGGCGGCCCCGCCGCGAGAGATGCAACGCAACACGCTACGCAACACGCTACGCAACACGCAACGCAACACGCAACGCGGCGCGAAGGGCACGATGCTGGTCGGGGTGCCGCAGGTCTCGCGACGCATGTGGCAGGGCGACGTGGAGATCATCGAGGTGGCCGTGCCGATGTCCGATGGTCGCATCTTTGCGATGTATCGACTGGTCTCGCGTCGTTCCGGGGCTACCAGTCTGGCAGCGGGACGCACGCGATGATATACGCGATGATGCACGAGATGACGTATACCATGCTTCGCAACGACGCGTACTCCGGGAGCAGCGTGCGTAGATTGGTGCGTCGCGGCTTCACGTTGATTGAAGTCATGACGGCGATCACGCTCACCGCGATCGTGCTCGGGATCGCGGCCGCCGCCCTGGGCGCGGCGACGAGCGCGCGCAACACGGTGCAGGCGCACCAGCGATCGCTCGAATCGGAATCGCGACTGCAGTCGATGGTGACCGACATGCTGCAGCATGCGCCGCCGGCCGATGCCGTGAATGAACCGATGCTGCAGGTAGAGCGCGATGGTGCAAATCGCACGACGCTCGTGTTTCTCTCCACCGGCGTGCGCGAGCCGTTCGGTACCGGGCCGATCTGGCGGGTGGTGATCTCGCACGACGGCACACGCCTGACACTCGACGCCACACCGATCAACCGTGGCGATCCGTCGCCGCGACTGCACACCGTTCTCGATGGCGTCGATTCGTTCAACGTGCGTGTGCTGGAGCCGGCCCGTGCCGGCGAGTCACCGGCGTGGCGCGACGACTGGCCCGTGCTTCGCGCTCGACCTGCCCTGGTGGAGCTGAGTATCGAGCGGTCGATAGCGGCACGAAGCGCCGCGTCCGGCGTGCCAACCAGCAGCGGTAGCCGTGGCCTTTTAACGCCGTGGGCGATCGCGCTCGATCCGCTGGAGACGAATCGATGATCCGTCGGTCGATGCGTCGCGCCGTCTCACGGATTGCTTCACGAATCGCGTCGCGTCACGTCTCACGGAGTGTGCCCAGTCCAACCACCCGCAACGACGCCCGCATGAATGCCAGTGACCAGTGCACGCCGGTCGCTCGGGGCGGTGCGCGCGCGGCCCGCCCGATCGTCCGTCAACGCTCGGGCGTCGCGCTGGTCGTGGTATTGTGGACGGTGGCGTTGCTGGCGTCGGTGACGGCGATGGCCAGCAGCGCCGCGCGGAGCAGCGCGCAGGTGGCGACCAATCGACGCGCGCTGGCGATCGCGCGGGCGATGTCCGAGAGCGCCATCGTGGCCGCGACGGCAATCGTCAACGACTCGCTGGCCATCTTCGTCGCCGACAGCTCGCGACGCGATGTCATGCTGGCGAGTCTCGAGCCTTCCACCACTGCCGCCCCGTTTCTTCAGGACACGTTGGGCGACGGGGTTTTCGCGGTCACCTTCGTGGACGTGAGTGCCCGCTTGGACGTGAACAACGCCGGCGCCGAGGGGCTGGCCATGGTCTTGCGATCGGTGACGGATGACCTCACCGCCACGCGGCTGGCGCGCGCGATCGACGCCCGGGTTCGCGGCGACGATGTGGCGACGCTCCCGACGCGGGAGACTTCGGCGCTGAATGCTCGCGCGACCACGCGTGAGGCGTCGGAGCCCGCCATGCGCGAGGCCGTCGAACGCGCGCAACGTCGCGCCGACGCCGAAGGGAAGGCCGCACGCGACTCACTCGGCGCGCGGCTGCTGGGTCGCGAAGCACCGCAGCAGTTGCGCCACCCGTTCGAGTCACTCGATGCATTGCTCGAGATCGACGGCATGACGGAGGCGCTGCTGGCGGACGTCGCACCGTTCCTTACTGTCGATGGAGACGGGCGCATCAATCAGCGGTCTGCCTCGTCGCTGGTGCGGCAGGCAGCGGCGGGATCGCTGGTCGATCGTCCGGCGCGTCTGTTGTGCATCGCGCGTGGTTGGCAGCGCGGGCATTCGCTGACACGTGAAATTCAGGCGGTGTATGACGTGTCCGACGACGGCTTGCGTCTCGTGCGCTGGCGGGAGTCGAGCCGATGAGCAAAGTGGTCGTTGTGCTGCTCGATGAATCCGTGGTGTCTGCGGTCTCGCGTCCACCTGACGCCACGCTCGTGCAGTACAAGGGAGAAAGCGTGTGGGATCGCGGCACCGCCGTGGCGACGGTGGCGAGTGTCCGGGACGCATTCGGCGAGCCATCGTCGATCGTGCTGGTGATCGGATTGAGCCTGCTGGAGATTGCGCGCCCGGAGCTGCCGCCACTGACCGCCGAGGCGCGTCGGGCACTCCTGTTGCGCGACGCCGATCGCTATTTCCCGACTGCCGCACCGCTCGCCGTCTCCTGGGCGAACGACTTCGCCTTTGCGGTACCCTCGGCACTTCTCGAGACCTGGGTCGCCGCGTTCAGTTCAATCGGCACGGTCGACGCGATCGTGACGCTGCCACAGTTGTGTGCGCGACACGGCCTGGACGGCGCCTTCGGGATTCCGGCGGGTGGAGGGGCACGTGGCGCGATCGTGCTGCGCGATGGCGCGCTGACGGATGTCCGACGCATGGCGACGCCCGCGCTGTCTGTCGCCGCGGAAAGCACCAGTGCCGAGAGTTCGTTTGCCGATGCGACCCCGGCGATCATGGCGGATCGCCCTCTGCCGCTCACCGATGTGCTGCGCAGTGCGACAACCGGCAGCGTTGCGCTCGACGATCAGTTGCTCGACGAGCGGATGGTGGTGGATGCGCGCGTACGACGGCAGGGGCGGCTGCTGCGTTCTGTGGTGCTGCTCGCGCTGGCGGTGTTGGCGTTGGGATGGGTGGCGGCGCGTCGGCAGACGCGTGAACTCGACGCCACGCGTGCACTCGCCTCGCGATTGATATCCGAGGCCGCACCGGCGCGTGCGGCGACGGTGCGACTGGAACTCGTGCGTGCCGAACAGCGGGCGTTGCTGATGGCCGACTCGCTCGCGCGCGGTGGCGCTTCGGCGGCGGCGGTGTTGGCGCGTGTCGGCGCGTTGCTGCCGAAGGATGCGTTCGTGCAACGCCTCGAGTGGGATGGCGTGCTGTGGCGGTTGGATGGCAGCGCATCGGATGCACCGGGCATCGTGCCACTGCTCGACGCTGATCCGCACTTCGCGGATGTCCGCGTAGTCGCGGCGAGCACGCGCTTCATGGACGTCGGCAGGCAGCGCGAATCGTTCTCCATCGCCTTTCGCACACGCGAAGTGAGAGGAGGTGTCCGTGGCGCCCAGTAGCGCAGCGCGGGCGCGCGAACGGCGCGTGGTATTCGGCGGCGTACTGATCGCCGTCGTCGGATTGTTGCTGGCCTACGGTGTGGTGCCGTTCGTGCGACAGTGGCAGTCGCAGTCGGCCGCGCTGTATCGGCTGCGTGCGCAAACCGACTCGCTTTCCGCTTTGGTGGACAACGGCGCACGTCTCGAGGCATCGGCGGCCGCACAGGAAACGGCGCTGTCGCTCAGTCCGCGTCGGGTCTTTCGTGCGCGCGCCGCGACGCTGGCGGCAAGTGCGCTGCAATCGCTGTTGCAGGACGCGGCGGATGCGTCCGGCCTGGTGGTCACGCGACTCGATGTGGCTCAGGAAACGGCACCGGCGCCTACCGACAGCGGCGTGGGCACCGCCGAGGGTACGGTGAGTCTGCCGGCCACGCTCGCCGCGTACTGCGATGTCGTCGGGCTGGCGGCACTGCTCGACCAGCTCGCGCGCGCGCCACGCGTTGTGTACGTCGATCGGATGACGGTGCAACAGAATTCTGCACTTCGCGGCGCGACGGACATGCTGCAGGTGACGCTGAGCCTGCGTGCACCGGTCGTGTTGCAATGAGTGCCGCGCCGCGTACGGCACGGGTGCTCGATGTACTCAGCGTGATCTGTGTTGTGGTCACCGTCTGGCTGCTGCTTTGGCCGCTGCGACCGGCGGTACGTCCACTTGCACTGACGGTGCCTTCAGCGGTGTCGGTCGCCGCGCCTGTGGCCGCCGACTCGATCGCGGGACAGATCGTGGCCACCAACATCTTTGCGTCATCCCGTCGTGCTCCGCGCACGCGCTTTGTTCCGCCGGGCGCCGAGCCGGTAGGCATACTCGCGACGCCGTCCGCGAGCGAAGTTGGGCCGGGCGGTGATCCGAGCGAGACGCCCCGACTGTTTGGCATCATCGCGCAGGACGGCGCACGTCGCGCGCTGCTACAGCTGCCCGGCGCTGATTCGACGCCACGGTTGTTTGCGATCGGTGAACGGCAGGGCGGCTATCGCGTCGTGTCGATCGGTACGGATCGCGTCGTCCTTGCTTCTGCGGCCGGCTCGCGCACGGTGCGCCTGGTGTCGCGCACGAAGTCCGACTCCCTTGAGAATCAGCCATGACGCATTTGAATCGATGTTCGCCAACCGCGGTCCGTGCCTGGCGCGAAGGCGGGCGCATCGGGATTGAGCACGGGCTGGCATCGCCTGCTGTTCCTTTGCGTTTCGGGGTGCGCACATCATGGGGGCGCCGCGTGGCGGCAGTGGCGATGCTGGCCGCGGGCATCGTGTGCACGTCGACCGCTGCGCTGGGGCAGCAGTCGACGCCCGCGCCGGCACCGCGCGCTACGTCACTCGATTTCGCGAATGCGCGTCTGGCCGATGTCATTCGCACGCTGGCGACGATGCTGGGGCGTACGGTCGTGGTGTCGGACATTCCGGACGCGCGCGTGACGTTCAGCAGCGTCGCGCCGATCAAGGCTGGTGATCTCGAAGCCATCCTCGAGTCGCTGCTCGAATCGCACGACCTGATGCTCGTGAACAAAGGAAACGTGGCGCAGGTGATGCCGACCGAGAAGGCGCCGGCGACGGGCACTCTGCGCACGGGATTCGACATGCCTGATCCTCCACCGCTTGGCCTTGTCACGCAGCTCGTCCCGTTGCAGTCCATTCGCGCTGATGAAGGCGCCGATGCCCTGCGCGCGATTGCCGCCAAGAGCGCACGCATCGAGCCTGTCGCGCGGTCCAATGCGCTCCTCATCACCGATCGCGGTGCGAACGTGGCGCGCTATCTCGATCTGTTGCGCAAGCTCGATGCGGCGCCGGCCGGCGAGTCGGGGTTGCGCACGTACGTCGTCAACCTCAAGTACGCCTCTGCCGATGATCTGGCCAATGCGCTCGGCCAACTGTTCGGCATCCAGGTCGCGACCAACGTCTCGGGCTCGATTGCCGATCGGTCACTCTCGCGCGCGCTCGACACGTTCCGCCAGCGCGACGCCGAAACGTTTCGCATGCGCAGTACCGCGCCGGCCAGCGGCGCAAACTCCGCACCACCGCTCGCGTCCACCCCGCGCGACTCGGCGGCCGGACTGCTCGTGGGGCGAACCACGATCGTCGCCAACGCACCGACGAACGCGCTGGTGATCCGCACGGCGCCGCCGAACTTCCCGATGCTGCGCGAGACCATCGACGCGCTCGACACGCGTCCGGCCCAGGTGCTGTTCGAGGTGACGATCGCCGAGATCGCGCTGGGGCGCGGCAGCGAGTTCGGGATCGATTGGGCAGCCATCAATCGCGGCGGCGATGTGAATGCGCAGTTCGGCAATCCTGAGATCTCGGACACCGGCTCCACATCCGCGTTGCTGCGACTCGTGCGTCTCGATGGCACGGCGGTGCGCGCGCTGCTGCGCACCATCGCCTCCACGAGTGACGTACGCGTGCTCTCTACGCCGGAGATTCTCGCCGCCAACAATCGCGAAGCGACGATTCTCGTGGGCAGCAAGGTCCCGTTCATCTCGTCGACGCGATTGGGGAACGACGTCTCCATCGATCGCGCCGTGCAGTATCAGGACGTGGGCACGAAGCTGTCGATCCTGCCGACCATCAACGACGATGGCTACGTATCCGTGCAGCTGCTGCAGGAGGTGAGCTCGCTGACGCAGACGACGGTCACCGCTGCCTTGAGTGCACCCATCATTTCCACCCGCGAAGCGTCGACGCGCGCGGTGCTGCGCGACGGCCAGACCGTCGTGATTGCGGGATTGATCGGAGAGACCCGCACGACACAGGATCAGGGGATCCCGTTCCTCATGGACATCCCGTTCCTTGGCGCGCTGTTCAAGCGGCAGACGGTCAATCGGCAACGCACGGAACTGGCCATCTTCGTCACGCCCTATCTCGTGCGATCCGATGCCGATGCCGACGCCATTCGCGAACGTGTCCGCAAGAGCATGGAAGGCCGTTCGCCGGGTGCGCTGGATGGCACGCCCGTCAACAAGAAGCCACCGCAGGAGTAGCGCATGTACCTGACGCACGCGCCGGCGCTGCGCGCATGAGGGCATGCAGACGGGACGCGCATGAGGGACGCGCATGAGGGACGCGCATGAGGGACGCGCATGAGTGACGCACGCGATCTGCGGGCGGCAGCCTCCGGCGAACTGGCGATGCGACTGCCGGCACGCTGGCTGGAGGAGTACGCCGTGTTGCCGCTGGCCATCGAGGACGACGTGGTACTGGTCGCTGCCGACGGTGCACTGCCGCCGCTCATCGCCGATGCGCTGCGCCGGACACTCGGCGCGTCCGTGCGTGCCATCCCCTTTGCCGCGGCTGATATTCGCGCGGCGCTGGTGTCCGCGCCGCGTGGGCACAGTGCGGACGCGTCCCGCCGTGACGCGTTGCCCGGCGAGGACGCGGAATCGATGGAGGATTTGCGCGCGCTCGCCAGTCGCGAGCCCGTCGTGCAGGTCGTGAACGCGATGCTGGCCGAAGCGGTGCGCGCCGGCGCGAGTGACATTCACGTGGAGTCGGTGGACGCCGGACTGCGCATTCGCCTGCGGCTCGACGGCGTGTTGCACGACGCGCAGCTGTTGGGTCGGAACTTTCAGGCGGCGGTCATTTCGCGCCTCAAGGTGCTGGCCGGTCTGGATATCGCCGAACGACGACTACCGCAGGATGGACGCACACGCGTGCGGGTTGGCGCGCGCGAGCTGGATATTCGCGTCTCCACGCTGCCGGCGTTGCACGGGGAGAGTCTCGTCCTGCGACTACTCGATGGTGGTGGTGGCAGCGAGACGCGTCGCTTGGCCGAGTTGGGCATGGATGCCGACGTGTTATCACTCTTCAGACGCATGCTCGCGCGCAGCTCCGGGCTGGTGCTGGTGACCGGCCCCACCGGCTCCGGCAAGACAACCACATTGTACGCCGCGCTCGCCGAACGCAGCACGCCGGGAGTGAAGGTGGTGACGGTCGAAGACCCGGTGGAGTATCGACTGGACGGCGTGGTGCAACTGCCGGTCAATCCGAAGGCCGGTTTCGGTTTTGCCAATGCGTTGCGTGCGATCCTGCGTCACGATCCGGACGTCATTCTGGTCGGGGAAATGCGCGACGCGGAGACCGCCGAGATTGCGGTGCAGGCCGCGCTGACCGGTCATCTGGTGTTGAGCACGTTGCACACCACCGATGCGTCGGCTGCGTTGCCACGGCTGGTGGAGATGGGCGTGCCACCGTATCTGCTCGCCGCCACGTTGCAGGGCGTGCTCGCGCAACGACTCGTGCGGACCGTTTGCGACGCGTGCGCGACCTGGCGCGCGCCCTCCTCCGATGAACGCGCGTTACTCGGGGGCGACGGAGCGTTGCTCGGTGGCGACGGCGCATCAGCCGACGTGATCGCCACCACGCGGCGGGCATCGCCGTTGTGGCAACTGCGCGCCGGCGCTGGCTGCGAGGAGTGCGCCGGCACCGGTTATCGTGGTCGCGCGGCCATCTCGGAGCTGCTCCCGCTCGATGAGCCGATGCGGCAGGCGATGGTCGCCGGCGCGTCGCTCGAGACGCTGCGCAGCATGGCACGCGCGCGCGGCGTGGCGTCGTTGCGAGACGACGGCTGGCGCCTCGTGCACGAAGGACGCACCACGGTGTCTGAAGTGGCGCGCGTGGTGAGCGAGGACGAAACGGCATGACCGATACGCTCGGCCGGAACGCCCGCGATCGTCTGGGCGGCGGCCACACACCGGGCGACGTCACGCGATGGCACTACGCCGCCGCCGACGCGACGGGCGCCGTCGTGCGCGGGGAGATCGACGCGACGTCCGAGCGTGACGCGATTGATGCGTTGCGGAGACGATCACTCTGGGTGACCGCATTGTCGCCGAGCATCGACCTTGGCGACAACGCGTCGCCCGGATCATTTGCCGACCATCGCGCCCCCTCGACGATTGCTGCGTGGTTCGCCGGCGTCCGCGCCACTCGCACGTCCGCGCGGGATCTCGCGCTCGTAACGCGCGCCGTCGCGACGCTGCTTTCGGCGGGCGTGCCGCTGGAACGCGCCCTGGGATACGCCGTGGCGCAGGCGCCGGACGAGCGCGCGCGGGACAGCTTCACCGCCGTGCGTGACGCGGTGCGCAACGGACGGTCACTGTCGACCGCGATGGCCGCACAGTCGATGTTCCCGCCGTGGTTCGCGCCGACGCTTGCCGCTGGCGAGGCCTCAGGTACGCTCGACACGTCGCTCGTGTCGCTGGCCGACCACCTGGAGCGCAGCGATGCCGTGCGTCGGCAGTTGCAGTCGGCGCTCATCTACCCTGCACTCCTCGGACTCGCATCTATCATCGGAGTGACCGTCATTCTGCTGGTGGTCGTTCCGCGCTTTGCGGTACTGATCACCGAGAGCGGGGGGACGCTGCCACTGAGCACACGGTTGTTGATCGGCACGAGCGATCTCGTGACGCGTGGCTGGTGGGTGCTGTCGATTGGCGTCGTGCTGGCGGCGGTGGGCTGGCGTCGCGCCATGAGCGATCCGTCGTGGCGACGTCGGTGGGACGCGACAACGCTGACCTGGCCGGTCATCGGCGCGCTTCAGCGCACCCGGGCGTCGGCGGGCTACACCGGAACGCTGGCGGTCGCGCTTCGATCCGGCGTTGGTTTGCTCAGCGCGATGGCGCTCGCCCGCGGTGTCGTCGGCAACCGTCAGCTGCACGACGAGCTGGCCTCGGCTGAGGCCCGCGTGCGCGACGGGGGCACACTGGCCGGCGCGGTGGACGGCGTGCTCCCGCCCCTTGCCGTTCGCCTGCTGGATGCGGGCGAGGCCGGTGGAGCACTGGCCACGCTGGCGTCACGCGCTGCGCAAGCCGCCGAGAGCGATGTCCAGCAGGCGGTGTCACGTGCCGTCACACTGGTGGAACCGCTTCTCATTTTGGGCTTTGGAGGGCTCGTGGGGTTTGTGGCGTTGGCGCTGCTGCAGGCGATCTATGGAATTAACGCGCGGACACTCTGATCGTCTGACCTCCACACCGGGTAGCGTGAGCGTCTTGATCGGACGGCGAAAGCCGGTGGTTCTGACGAAAGGTTCCCCGGATCGCGTTGGGCAGGTTACAGATCAGCGTTGACAGAAATGGTTGGAAGGCCGACCGTTATGGTCGGTCGAAAAGGCAGACAGCAGTTCTGAACGCGTTGCGGACTCCACCGGGTGCTGCGGACTCGGGCGCGCAACAACCAGCCACGAACACAGGTACTCGGATGCCAACGAACCTCGAGCCGGACACGATGGAGCAGGACGCGGCGCCAGACGTAGCGCCAGACGTAGCGCCAGACGTAGCGCCAGACGTAGAGGCCACGACTTCCATGCCTTCTCGCCGTCGCTTTTTCGCGCTTGGCGCCTCAGCGGCGGCGGCCCTCGCCACAAGCCGTACCGCCGACGCGCAGACGACGAAGGGCCGCACGGGTCCGTTCGGTCCGACATCGCCGGCCGGTGCGCAGAAGGAGGCCGCCGCCGACTGGAAGGATCCGCTCCTTCGCCTCGTTCGTCGCATTACGATGGGGCTGACTTCCGAGGAGGTGGCGCTGGCCAGGAAACTCGGCTACGCCGGCTATCTCGACTACCATCTCAAGGCGCACGCAATCGACGACGCTGCGCTCGACACCACAATAGCGACGTTGCTGCCGATGACGGTGTTGACGCCGCAGCAGCTCGGTGCAGGCGATCAGGGTGAAATCGCCAATCAGCTTAGCGACAGCGTGCTCTATCGCGCCGCCTTTTCGAAAAGGCAGTTGAAGGAGCGCATGGTCGAATTCTGGACCGATCACTTCACGGTCAGCCTGAACAAGGTCGGCTACCTGAAGATGGTGGACGATCGCGATGTCATCCGCGCCAACGCGATGGGCAAGTTTCCCGCGTTGCTCAAGGCCACCTCCGAGAGCGGCGCGATGCTCGTCTACCTTGACCAGAATCGCAGCCGCACACCGACCCCGAATCAGAATTACGCGCGTGAGATCATGGAGCTGCACACGCTCGGCGTGGATCGCGGCTACACGCAGATCGACGTCGCGGAGCTCTCGCGCATTCTCACCGGTTGGACGACCACCGGCCCCGGTACGTTCTCGTTCAACACGGTCTTCCACGATCGCGGCGCGAAGACGTTTCTGGGCAAGGCCTTTCCGGCGATGGCCAACACTGCCACGGTGGCGATGCAGAAGTCCGAAGGCGATGAGGCGATTCAGATGCTGGTCGATCATCCGAACACGGCGAACCACATCTCGCTCAAGATGGCCCGCTGGCTGCTGGCCTACGATCCGCCGCAATCGGTGGTCGACGCGACGGCCGCCACGTACAAGGCCACCGGCGGCGACATTCCGTCGATGATCCGCACGATTCTTTCGGCGAAGAACCTCACCGTGTCGCCGGCCAAGTACAAGCGCCCGTTTCATCTCGCAGCGTCCGCGCTGCGCGGCTTGGGAGCGCAGGTGGCGAACGTGCGCTCGGTGCGTCAACGCGCCGACCAGATGGGGCAGCCGATGTTCTACTGGGAGCAGCCGAACGGCTATCCCGATCGGATCGAGTGGTGGAGTGGACTCGTGCTCGGCCGCTGGAGCTTCATGGCTGATGTCGCCAATCGCAACACTGCGGCGCAGACGCGCATCGATTCCATGTTGTTCCGTTCGCCGGACAACGCGGATGGCGTGGTGGCGCAGATCAACGCGCGGGTCTTTGGTGGCGAGATGACCACCACTTTCAAGTCGCAGCTGCTGACGTATCTCAAAGCGGGCACCTATACCGATGCGCGCGTACGTGAAACGCTCTCGCTCGCCCTGAGCGCGAAGGAGTTCCAGTGGTTCTGACGTCGAACGCACGAGCCTCATCACCGTTGCATGGATGGCACGCATGACTGACGAACACTTCGACGCCGGCTGTACCGAGTACCATTCACTCGCGCGTCGCGACTTCCTGATGTCGGCCACGGGATTCGGCATCGCCGCGTTCCTGCCGACGTGGTTGCCGAGTGTTGTGCTCGCGCAATCCGCCACCAGCCGCGACATCATCATCTCCGTGTTTCTGAGCGGGGGTGTGGACGGCATGTCGATCGTCGCGCCGTTCGGCGATCCCGACTATTACACCGGCAGACCGAGCCTGGCCATCCCGCGTCCTGACGCGGCGGGGACGGGTCCCAAGCTCACCGCGCTCGACAACTTTTTCGGTTTCTCGCCGGGCATGACGCCACTCATGCCCGCGTACACGGCCGGCGATCTGCTGGTCGCGCATGCGACGGGATCCGTGAATACGTCGCGTTCGCACTTCGATGCGCAGCGATACATGGAAGTGGGCAAGCCGGCCGATCCCAGCGTGACGTCCGGCTGGCTCGGCCGACACCTCGCGACATCCACGCCCATGCGTTCGACGGCACCTTTGCGCGCACTCGGCCTGACGACGGGATTGCCGCGAACGTTGTCTGGTGCACCGAAGACGCTCCCGGTTCCGAACCCGGCGAACGCGGCGATCGGCGGCAGCAATGCCACGAGTGTGGCGCGCTCCGCTTGGCTCGCCGGCAACTACGCGGCCGCCACCGATCCGGTGAGTGCGAACGCGCTCGATACGACGAACACGTTGTCGTTGCTGCAGTCCATCAACTTCGCCGGGTATCGCACCGCCAACGGCGCGGTGTATCCGACCACCAGCTTTGGTAACGCGCTCAGGTCGGCAGCGGCGCTCATCAAGGCGGACGTTGGTGTGGAAGCCATTCACGCGTTCAACGGTGGGTGGGATACGCACGCGACGCAGGGCCCCGTGGCACGAGGTGTGGTTGTGGGCGGCGTCACGAGCAGTGGATACATGCACGACAAGATGATGGACCTGTCCGGCACGCTCGCGGCGTTTTACGCCGACGTGGTTCAGGGGAACACGCCGTATGGTGTCACGGTGGTCGTGGTGTCGGAATTCGGCCGCAACGCGCGTGAAAACGGCAACAACGGCACCGATCATGGTCGTGGCAACGTGGCCTTCGCGATGGGCAAGAAAATCGCGGGCGGCAAGGTGATTACCAATGGCTGGCCTGGGTTGGCGCGCGAAAACCTTGAGAATGGACAGGACCTGCGCGTCACGCTCGACCACCGCGATATTCTTGCCGAAGTGGTGCAGAACCGTTTGGGGAATCCCAATCTCTCCATGGTGTTCCCTGGTTTCGTCGCCAAAATGCGCGGCGTAACGCAGCCGTAAGGCGTCACGAAATCGCCGTTCGCATCCGTAATACACGAAGGGGAACCCGACTCGGGTTCCCCGAGGTTCCCATGGTCCCCCATCATCGGCTGACTCGCCGCGCTGCCGTGCTGCCGGTGGCATCCGCCGCCGCCGCGATGCTTCCCGTGCGGCGTGTGCGTGCGCAGCAGTTGGCACGCCCTGTTGCGCACCCCACGCCACGCCCGGGGATCACGGGCGCCAAGGTGCTGACCGCCGCGCAAATGACCCGATCCTCAGATCTCGTCGAACTGTTCGATGGCATCCGCGAGATCCCGCATATTGCAGACGGTATCGGCTGTCATTGCAGGTGCGCCGAGTTCGGCGGCCACCGTTCGCTCCTCACCTGCTACGAGGGCGACGCGATGGCGTTGAGCTGTCCGATTTGCCAAGGGGAAGGTCGCGTCGCGGTGCGGCTGACCAAAGCGGGCAAGTCACTCGACGAGATCCGTGCGGCAATCGACGCGCAGTTCGGCTGACCTGATGCATCCCGCCGCAGCATGCCCGAAGATCATGCTCGTTCGTCTCTACGCGACGCTCTCCTTCGGCGCCGCAATCGTGCTCGCGTCGCCCGCCACCGCGGAGGCGCAGATCCGCGCCAGCGAACTGCAATCCATCGCGCAAACGGTGGACGGCACGACGCTTCGCATCACCTACTCACGTCCTCGGATGCGCGGGCGCTGGCCGATCTTCGGCACGAAGGCGGTGCAATACGGCGAAGTCTGAACGCCTGGCGCCAACTGGGCGACGCTGTTGGAGGTGAACAAGGACATCACGGTGTCGGGCTCGAAGGTGCCGAAGGGCACGTACGGCGTGTGGATGGTGGTCAGCCAGGATTCGACCTGGACCATGCTGCTCGATCCCAGGTGGAAGCAGTATCACATGGATCATCCAAAGCCCAACGACACGCAGATTCAGCTGCGCGTGCGCGCCGACCCGACGCGGCGCGCGAAGACGTGCTGAGCTGGTCGTTCCCGTCGGTGTCGGCACGCGGGGGAACGATGGCCATGCACTGGGCCAACCTGCGGGTCACGATGCCTTTTACTGTCGAGCCTTCGCTCTCCGACCTGTTGCCGGAGTCTGAGGCGCGCCCGTACACCGGAACGTTCGCGCTGCAGGAAGGCAACACGGAAAAGGCGCGGGGCACGATGATCGTCACCTACGAACGCGGCGGACTCAAAGCACGCTTTGATCCGGCAGATTCGTACATGCAGACGTTTGCGTTGATGCGCACCGGTCCGCACGTCTTCACCGCCGGACTCTATGCCGCCGCGGAGGTGTACGCCGGTGGCGAGATCTACGAGGTGCTCAAGCCCGACATGATGTTCACGTTCACGATCACCAAGGGCGTCCTCACCCTCGAGTGTCGGGGTGAGGACGACGAATTGTACTTCACGGGACGGAAGCAGTAGTCATCGCGTCTGGCCCGCGCCAAGACCTAACGCGCGCGTTACGGCGACACCACGATGATGCCGTCCATGCCCGGATGCAGTGTGCACTTGTAGCCGAACACGCCCACGTTCGGAAAGGTGCGCGACACGGTCACACTGGCGACGGTATTGATGTCTGCCGGAGCGGCCGGTTGTCCGGTGAGCCGCGGGTCCCAGATCAGATTGTGCGCCAGTGACGGGAACACGAAGTTGACCGTGCCGCCCTGCTTCACCGTGGCCAGAAACGGGCTGAAGGTGAGACCGGGCATGACGACGTCGGTCGTCATTGGCGCGCCCGCAACAGCCGTCACGGTGATCGCGCTTGTCGCCGAACGCGTCACGCCGCCATCCACCACCGAGAGCTGCACGTTTGCGGTGCCCACGCCGACCCCCGTCACCACGCCGCCTGCCGTCACCGTCAGAATTGCGGGGTTGCTGGAGGACCAGGTGATCGGGCGAGCGCCGAGTGCAACGGATGCTCCGGATGGATCACGTCCGCTGGCGGTCGCCTGCATCGACTGCGCGAGTTGTATCGTCGGATCGGTCAGCGCGATGGCCACCGAGGCGAGCGATCCTGGCGCGGCGGTGACGGTGATGTTCGCCGACCCTGAGACGCCACCGACCGTTGCCGTGATGGACGCCGTGCCGGCGGATACACCGGTCACCAGTCCGCTGCCACTCACCGTCGCGACCGTGGTCGCACTCGAACTCCAGGTCACACCGAAAGGAACGTTTGATGAGCCGTTGCTCAGGCGCGCCACGAACGAGAGTTGCACCGTCTGCGGCGCTACCACGCTCGCCGTGAGTGGCGTGACCTCGACTGACGTGACCGTGGGAATGACGGGAGGGGGACCGGTCACACCACCTTTGTCACCACCACCGCAGGCCGCGAGGAGCAGCGTCACAACGGCCGTGGCGATCGCTGTGCGGGTTCGAACATGGTGCAACGGCATGGGACAGCTCCGGCTAAGGACGGTCATCGCATTCTCCCGCAGAACGTCGCGTCTGACGATGCGGATACCCCGTGCTTCGACGACTGGATGACGCTCAGCGTCTCCCAGCGTTAACGCTGGACTCGCGGCGCAGGTGCCTCAGGACGCCCGCCCGGATGCCATTCGGGCTTCACTCCGTCGGCCAGCAGACGCAGTGCCTTGGCCGTCGCCGAGATGACTTGCGCCATGTGTTCGACGTTGACCGTCGCCGCTTCGTCCTTCGGGTGATGATACGGTGTGGCCAGATTGAACGACGAGATGGAGTGCGCGGGAATGCCGATGCGCGCGAACGCGACGTTATCGCTGCGTTCGAAGAAGCGCTGTCCGATGCGCATGTCCGGCGTGAGCGGAATGCCGTTGTCGGCCAGCAGATCGCCCATCGTGGAGCGCTCGTACCCGGTCAGCCATGCCTTGCCGAAACCGCCCGCAATCGAGTCGGGGTGCGCGATCATTTCGACGTTGAGATCGACCACCGTTTGCGCGAGTGGCAGCAACGGATGCGCGATGTACCAACGCGTGCCGAAGCCGCCCACTTCCTCACCGGTGATGGCCATGAAGAGAATCGTGCGCCTGGGGCGCGGTCCATGGCGCAACGCCTTCGCCATCTCGATCAGCGCGATGTTCCCCGACGCATCGTCGTCGGCACCGTTGTTGATCGAATCGCCATCCATCGCGCGACCGATGCCGATGTGATCGTAGTGCGCCGTCACCAGTACGACTTCGTCACGCAGCGCGGGATCGCTGCCGCGAATCATGCCGGCGATGTTCGACGTGCGCTGGCGCTGCTCCGGCGGAATCGAATCCCACGCGGCCCACGAGGCGAGCATGCGTGGGCGCGCGCGTGCAGCGGGTGCACCGGGAATCGCCGCCGGCGCCTGCGACTGCAGCGGAACGTGCTGATAAAACGTCCCCGAATCGCCCGCCGGTGTCAGCCCCGCCGCCTTGTATTGCTCGGCAATCCACTTCGCAGCGCGCGCCTGCCCGACCGATCCGGTCATGCGTCCTTCCATCGAGTCGGCGGCGAGAATTTCGATCCCACGCTTCACAACGTTCGGATCGACGCGATCGACGAAGACCGACTTCGGTACCACGGCACCGCGCGGCTTCACATCACCGACGACGGCCAGCCACGTTCCGCTCGGACTTACCGCCAACCGCGTGATGCCCGCGATGTTCGCGTACGCAAAGTCAGCCACCTGCTTCCACTCCGTCTCGCCACGACGCCAGATGAACAGCTTCGAGCCCTGCCCCGCCACGAGTGTGTTACCGTCAATCCACGCCACGTCCTCGCTGCCCGACAGTGTCGTCACCAGTGTGTCGATCCGCTTCGTTGCAGGATCGAGCGACATGACGCGCCACGTCGTGCCGCCTTTTTGTACGAAGCTCACCTTCGCGGAACCGGGAATGCGATGCAGCGACCGCCCCACGTTCCGCGCCACGATCTCACCACCGACGCGACCCGTACGCGCGATCTGCAGCGTGGCGGGCGAGCCGAGGACGAAGAGCACCCAGGTCGAGTCATCGGCCTGCGCGAAGTAGCCGACCGGTTTGATCTCGGGAAACATCACCGAGGGCGCGGCGCTGCCGAACGGCATGCGCCACAGACGCTGCGCGGAATCGGCCTCGACACGAATGACCGTGATGGCCGAGCTGTCGCGCGTGGGCATCGCCGAGTACTCGCTTTCGGGCGCGGTCCTGGGCGACGGAAGCGACAGTCCAGTGCTCAGGTCGTAGCGATAGATGTCGCTCTGTCCGTCGCCGCGATTGGAGGTGTAGAAGAGCGATCGCGAATCGGAGGCGAACGCCGGCTGATTGTCGTAGCCATCGCGCCGCGTGAGGTTGGCCGGCGCGCCCACTTTCACCACGCCGTTTGTGGTGACGAGGGGCACGAGAAAGATCTCCGGGCCCGGTGACGGGGTATTGCCCTGTGCGGTCCCGCTTGGGACGCTGCGCTGCGCGGCGAGCAGCGAGAGCGGCAGGCAGAGCGCGACCGGCAACGGCAGCGATGCCGCGAGCGCAACGGCGAGGAACCGACGAGTGAACATGCGAGGTGGGAGCGACGGGGAGTTGGCACTGCGTGCGGAAAGCTACGACGGTGCGTCGCCCCTGCGCAGCGCCAGCGCTGCCCGTTGCGCCAAACGTCGGCGCTGGACTAGGCTGCACGCAATGCGCCCCTCCCGTCTGATCCTGACTGCGGCTTTCACGGCACTGTGCGCCGCGAATGTGTTGCTGCTCGGCGGCTGTGATCGCCGAGATCCCACCGAAGTCACGCCGCCGCTGCCGACGCCCAAGCCCATCGTGAATCTGGCTGCGGTGCCCGCATCGATCTTTCTGCAGGCCGGGCAGGATCGCGCCGTCCTTGTCGAAGCGCGCGACAGCGCCGGAACGCTCATCGCCGGTGTGCCGATCGCCTGGCGCAGCGACGCACCGACGATCGCCACCGTCGATGGGACCGGTCGTGTCCGCGGCATCTCACCAGGTTCGGCGCGCATCACGGCCAGCGCGACCGGCACGACGGGCCCGCTCAACGCGCTCGTGCAGGTGGGCGTCACGGCGATCGCGCCAGGCGTGCAGCAGTGGAGCGTGACGCGACCCGGTCTGACGGACGCGACGCTGCTGGGCATCTGGGACGACGGCCAGGGGACGACATACGGTGCGGCACAGAATGGGGTGCTGCTCCGCTCCAAGCCGGATGGCACGTGGGATCGCGTATCCCTGAACACGACCGAGACACTGGTGGGTGTCTGGGGATCCTCACCCACCGATATCTGGGTGGTTGGCACCAACGGACTCATTCTGCGTGGCGACGGCACCACGTTTCAGACCGTGGCCAGCGGCACGACCGCCGCGCTGCTCGAGGTGTGGGGGCTCTCCGCCAACGAGGCGTACATCGTTGGCGATCGCGGCACGATCCTGCGCTGGGATGGCACGCGATGGTCGCCGCAGTCATCGCCGGTCAGCGACGATCTGTGGGGCATCTGGGGGCCCAACGGCAGCAACCTGTTCGCCGTGGGCAACAATGGCGTCATCATGCGCTCCGATGGCGTGTCGTGGCGCTTGATGAGCGTGCCCACCGGCGCCCCGTTTTTCGATGTGTGGGGCACCAGCGTCGGCAACGTGTTCGCCATTGGTGCCGGTGGCGTGATCGTGCGTTTCGATGGCTTTGGGTGGACGCAGATGTCGGTGCCATCGCGGGCGAATCTCTTCGCACTCACGGGTCGCTCCTTCAACGACATTTACGCCGTGGGGAACACCGGCACGGTGTGGCATTTCAATGGCAGCGGGTGGAATGCGCTGTCCGTCGGCACTGGTCAGAACCTGCGCGCGATCGCCAAGCGGGCGGACGGGACGCTGCGCGTCGGGGGATGGTGGGGGACGGTGCTCACGTTGCGCGGCATCGGCGCCGTCGCGAGCGCCACGACCGAGATCTCCGATCCGGCGTTGCTGTCCTCATTTGGCGCGACCGGCGGCCCGATGTTCGCGGTCGGACTCGGTGGCGCGGTCTTCAAGCGCGACGCGAGCGGCTGGAGCCCCGCCACGGTGCCGGGCGTCCACGATCTGTACGGCATCAGCGGCAGCAGCGCCACCGAGATCGTCGCCGTCGGAGATACGGGCTCCGTGTTGCGTTACGACGGCAGCGCGTGGACACGTGAAACGGCGCCGACCACCAACCTGCTGCGCGCCATCTGGAGCGGTGGCCCCGGTCAATACGTGGTCGTGGGCGAGCGCGGCACAATCCTTCGTTCGAGCGGTACGGCGTGGACACCGCAGGCCAGCGGGACGCAGCAGTTCCTGCGCGCCGTCTGGGGAAGCGATCCGTCGAACGTCTATGTGGTCGGAGATTCGGGCGTGGTGTTGCGTTTTGACGGCGGACGCTGGAGCAACGTGACCGTGCCCGTTTCGAACACCAAGCGCTTGCGTGCCGTGTGGGGCACGGCAGCGAACGACGTCTTCATCGGCGGTGACAGCGGCACCATCGTGCGCTTCGACGGCGTACGTTGGCAGCCACTGGCGGTGCCGACCCGTCGCGATCTGCGTTCAATCTGGGGACGTGGCCCCACGGAGATTTATGCCGCGGGCGACAGCGGCGCCGTCCTGCGCTACGACGGATCGACGTGGGCATCGCTCACGGTGCCGACCAACAAGATTCTCTATTCGATCGTTGGCGTACCTGGCAGCTCGGACATCGCCATCGTCGGCGAGAGCGCACGCATCATCGAGGGACGGCCGTGAGCGACCGCACACCGCGGATATGTGCCACGTGATGGTCACCATGCCACGCATACAACGCGAGCAGCTGGTCAATGGTCATGCGGCCGTTCTCGGGGTGCAGGAGACCACGCCCGAAATCGTCGGCGCTCATCGCACGTAACACGGCCGTCATGCGTTCGTGAATGGCCGCCGTCATCGCCACGGACACCAGCGGTGACACGGCGCGCACGTCGGCCAAGCGCGCCCAGGCATCCTGATCGTACGGCTTGATGGTGGGGTTGTCTTCCGTGAGCGCGAGCTTGAGGCGGATCAGCGCATTGGCGTGACTGTCGGCGACATGATGCACGAGTTGGCGCACGGTCCAGCCATCCTCGCGATACGGCGTGTCGACCTGCGCGTCACTGCACCCGCCGAGCGCCGCGGCCAAGGCCGCCGGAAGCGCGGCGAGGCGGGCGATGGACGCCGCGCGATCAGCCGCCGAATAGCTGTCGCTCCGCTGGAACTTGCCGATCGGGAATCGCTGCGAGTCGCTCTGCGAGTCGCTCCGTGCATCGGACATTGGTCGCGCTCCACAGACTGAACGGGTGACGTGCGGATGGCGAAAGCAAATACGCCGCACGTGCACGCGCCATCGGCCATTCAGCTCGAGTGCCGACTCCCGCGAACGCGACCATAGACCAAGATCACGACCATTGCGCCCACCACAACCATGATGAGTCCGGCCGCTTCGCCCGTCTCGTACACGCCCGAGGCTCGGCCCAGTTCCGCGCCGACGACTGCACCGGTGATGCCCAACAGCATGGTGACGATCAATCCACCCGGATCGCGTCCCGGCATGAGTGCTGTCGCCAGCGCGCCGGTCAAGAGTCCGATGAGAGCCGACCATAACAGACCCATGCTACATGCTCCAGCGTCGATTCAGCGTTCATGCGGCGT
>Ga0163144_10000554_pt1 | contig 86864 bp, 68 predicted proteins | sample OliLak19BULKMAT1_FD_123175 | JGI IMG/M metagenome (GOLD analysis project Ga0163144, IMG submission 123175) | Freshwater microbial mat bacterial communities from Lake Vanda, McMurdo Dry Valleys, Antarctica - Oligotrophic Lake LV.19.BULKMAT1 | ecosystem: Environmental > Aquatic > Freshwater >... | reverse complement strand
GTATGAGTAGTGACTATAAGCTGGCAATAGAATGTGGTAGCACTATGATTAGGGTAGGTAGTTCCATATTTGGAGTTAGAGACTATTCTGTGGAATCTGAAAATTTGTCATAATTCGGAACTTGGCTACTGTTTTGATATTTATCACCCAATATTATACAATAAATTAAAAGACTATGTCTAAAGGTACATTATCGGTACATACTGAGAATATTTTCCCAATAATCAAGAAATTTTTATACTCTGATCACGAGATTTTTCTTAGGGAATTAGTTGCCAATGCAACAGACGCAACACAAAAAGTAAAAACAATAGCTACTAATGGTTCATACAGTGGTGAACTTGGAGAATTGAACATCAGCATAATAATAGATGCAGATGCAAAAACTTTGACAATTAGCGATAAAGGGATAGGATTGACAGAGGAAGAAGTTGAAAAGTACATCAATCAAATTGCATTTTCTGGAGCAGAAGAATGGTTAGAAAAGTATAAGGACGATGACAATAAAGGCAATATAATTGGTCACTTCGGTTTAGGCTTTTATTCTGCATTTATGGTTGCAGATAAAGTTGAGATTCAATCGCTTTCTTATCAACCAGATGCTAAGCCAGTACATTGGGAATGTATTGGCACGACTACCTATGAAATGAATGAGGGTAGCAGAACCGAACGTGGTACAGACATTATTCTACACATTAACCCAGATAGTGAGGAGTTTTTAGAAGAGTCTCGTATTAAATCTATTTTAGATAAATACAACAAGTTTATGCCTTTCCCTATCTTATTTGGTGAGGATACTATAAACGAAACAGAACCACTATGGTTAAAAAAACCAAATGAACTAACAGAGGAAGAATACAAGGCATTTTATCAAAAGCTGTATCCATTTGCAGGAGATCCATTGTTTTGGATTCATTTGAACGTAGACTATCCTTTTAATTTGACAGGAATATTATACTTCCCCAAAATTAACAACACACTTGAAGTTCAAAAAAATAAGATTCAGCTATACAGCAATCAAGTATTTGTAACTGATGAAGTAAAAGAAATAGTCCCAGAATTTCTTACGTTGTTACACGGTGTAATTGATTCACCGGATATTCCATTGAATGTAAGTAGAAGTTACCTGCAAGCTGATGGAAATGTAAAGAAAATAAGTGCCTATATTGTTAAAAAAGTTGCAGAAAAATTAGCGGACTTGTTTAATGATGATAGACAAAAATTTGAAGAGAAATGGCCAGATATCGGCTTCTTTATTAAATATGGAATGCTGACTGACGATAAATTTTCAGAGAAGGCTATGAATTTTTCTTTAATAAGAAATATTAACAATGATTTCAAAACATTAGAGGAGTATAAAGAACAAACTAAAGCATTACAAACAGATAAAACCGAGAAATTGGTATGGCTTTACGCTGGTGACGATCAAAAGAGTGGTAGTTTTTCTATAGCTGCAACTGAAAGAGGCTACGATGTTGCCCTTTTCGATCAAACCATTGACAATCATTGGATGCAACACCTTGAGTCTAAGTTAGAAAATACAACTTTTAAACGCGTTGACAGCGAAACCATAGATAAACTAATAGACAAAGGCGATACTGCAGAACTAATTCTGACTGATGAAGAGAAAGTAGAACTAGAGTCTTTATTTAAAGTAGCTATGGGTGACGAAGCGATAGTAAAAATAGAAAGTATGAATCGCACGGACGTTCCTGTGCAAATAGTGCAGAACGAGTTTATGCGCCGATTCAAAGAAATGAGCAGAATGAATGGACAGGAAGGTATGTTTGGTGGAAATATGGGGTTAGAGTTAGCCGTAAATGGCAATCACCCAACTATGAGAAAGCTCCTAGATAACACTGATATGGCTAAAGATACGGTAAAATATTTGGTTGATTTAGCTAAATTAAACCAAAACTTGTTGACGGGCAAGGACCTTCATCAATTTGTAGTAAATAGCTTCGATAGAGCATAAATTTATTAGGAATACCTTATGGGCAAATAGGGGATTGATATTAAGTTGTCGATCCCTATTTTTTAATATAGCGTTAATTATTTTAATATTAATCTAAATGTACCACCTTTCAAATTATACAAAATCGCATATTTGCACCTATGGTTACTAGTTCAGTTGCACTCTCAGGTAAATTGCCTGGCATAGAGCAAAGTATTTTCAGTGTGATGACGGCATTAGCCAATGAGCATCAAGCTATAAACTTAGCACAAGGCTTTCCTGATTTTACTTGTTCTCCAGAATTAGTATCATTGGTAGATAAATATATGAAAGCAGGACATAATCAATATGCTCCAATGCCTGGAATTTTATCACTTCGCGAGAAAATAGCGGTAAAGACAGAGAAACTCTATGGTATGAAATATGATCCGCAAACTGAGATTACAATTACAGCGGGTGCCACACAGGCTCTATATATTGCGATATCTACTGTAGTTAAGGAAAAAGATGAAGTCATTATATTAGAACCAGCCTATGACAGTTATTTACCTGCAATTTTATTAAATAAGGGTGCGCCTAAATACGTTAGATTAGAGTCTCCAGACTTTGAAATAGACTGGGAAAATGTGAAAAAATTAGTAAGCTCTAAAACTAGGCTTATCATCATAAACTCACCTCACAATCCTACAGGGCGTGTATTTACAGATGCTGATATGCGTCAACTACAAAAGCTAGTTGCAGATAAAGACATTGTCGTGATAAGTGATGAGGTATATGAGCACATAGTATTTGACGGGCAACAACATAACAGTTTATGCAAATACCCAGATTTAGCTAGACAAAGTATTATAGTCTCTAGCTTTGGTAAGACATACCATACAACGGGTTGGAAAACTGGTTATGTAATGGCCCCAAAGGAGATTTCTGCCGAGTTTAGGAAAATATATAGTTACGCTATGTTTTCTACTATTACGCCGTTTCAATTTGCCTATTCTGATATTTTAGATCAACCTGAATTGTATTTGAGTTTAAGTGAATTTTACCAAAAAAAGAGGGATTTATTTAGGTCTTGTATTGAAAATTCCCCTTTTAAGCTATTAGCTTGTGAGGGTACTTACTTTCAGTGTGTTGACTATAGTGATTATAGCGATGAAACCGATTTAGCTCTAGCTGAACGAATAACAAAAGAATATGGGGTGGCATCTATCCCTACTTCTGCATTTTTTCACGATAAATTTGACCAGAAAGTTATAAGATTTTGTTTCGCTAAGAATGACGAAACGTTAAAACGGGCAGGCGATAAGTTATGCAAGATATCAAAGTAACACTGATACAAGCCAATTTGGTTTGGGAAAATAAACAGGAGAACCTTCGCAATTTTGAAAATGAAATTAGCAAATTTTCACCCGGAGACACTGATATTGTGATACTTCCAGAAATGTATACAACTGGATTCACGATGAATCCAATCGCATTTGCAGAATTGGAAGAAGGCGAAACGGTACAGTGGATGATAAAAATGGCTGTTAATATAAATGCCTGTATTGTAGGCAGCATCGTCATTAAATCTGGTGACTATTTTTTTAATCAGTTAGTATGGGTTGATAATATCGGTCAAATATTTAGATACAATAAGAAGCATCTTTTTGGAATGGGTGATGAACCCAAACACTATACAGCAGGCAATAATCAGATAAGGATAGACTATAAAGATTGGAAAATAAATCCGATTATTTGCTACGATTTACGATTTCCAGTTTGGCTAAGAAATACCGATCAATACGATTTATTAATTTGTGTGGCTAACTGGCCAGAGCGTAGAAGTCATCATTGGCGCGCTTTAGGACTAGCACGTGCCATAGAGAATCAATGCTATGTGGCAATGGTGAATAGGGTAGGTGAAGATGGTAGTGGCATTAACCATACTGGCGACAGCCAAGTAATAGATGCTGCTGGCAACATAGTCTGGTACGCTTCTCAGCAACCTAGTATTGCTACAGTGACTCTAAGTGCTCATCATTTAGAGTTAACCAGAAGGCATATGCCTTTTTTGAAAGACAAGGATTCTTTCAGACTGCAATCATAAACTGTCGAATTGTCTCAACATTTTTAATGTGACATCCATATCTTTAGGGTAGGGTGCTTGTACATTTATGGGATCGTCGTTCATATCTTGAAAATGTATGCTGTATGCGTGTAGGGCAACTCTACTCATCATTGGTATTTCCTCTAGATATTTCCCTGTATTGTATCTTCTTTTTATATCGCTTAGATTAAATACCTTGCCCCCATATAGTTCATCACCCATTAGGGGTGCACGCATTGACGATAAATGAATTCTTATTTGGTGAAATCTGCCTGTTTTAGGTTGGGCTTGAATTAAAGTGTAATGCTTAAAATTTTCTAATGAGTTTACTAAAGTTAAGGCTTCCTTTCCAAAGTTTTTGGATATTTCAGCTTTAAAATTACCCTTTTTCAAAATGGGTAAATTGATTTCAAGCTCTTCAAATTTATGAGTGCCAGTTCCTATAGCGTGATAAACTTTTTGAACCTTTTTATTCTGAAATGCAATACTGGCGTGTCTGTACGCCAAATCATTACGAGCAGCTATAATACAACCCGAAGTTTCTTTGTCCAACCTATGGCAAAGCATAGCCTCAGGATAAATGCGTTTTAATAGTTGCGACAAACTACTCAAGCCTAGAGCATTTTCAGTTTCAGAAGTAATACCGTGTGGCTTATTTACTATTAAATAATCTGAATTTTCAAAAAGTATATGTTTTTTAAGATCTAATTTACTCATTTACTATTATTTAAAATATTTAGCTAACTGAGTTTCCAGTTCTTTACCAAATAAGTTTCTTCCTAATATTCGTCCATTTGGATCAATTAAGAAATTAGCTGGAATAAATGTTAATACAGGACCGTAAGTTTGACCTATAACACCTTGATTGCCAAGTAAGTCGGAACCATTTATCCAGGTCATTTTATCGTCTTTTATAGCCTTTATCCAGTCTTCTTTTCTAGAATCTAGACTAATACTAACTAGAGCAAAATTCTTATTAGAATATTTTGTATTCAATTTTATTAGTTGAGGATTTTGCAATCTACAAGGCCCACACCAACTTGCCCAAAAATCAAGCAATACATATTTACCCCTATAGTCAGATAGAGATAGCGAGCGACCATCTTGTTGCTCTACTCTAAATGCTGGTGCAATTTTACCTATTAAGTATGGAGAAAACTCTGATATTTTTTCTTTTAACGTTTTGTGGAAAACAGAGTATTTATAAATCCTGTATTTCTTCTCTAAAGCTATTAAATATTCACCATAGGTTTGATTATTAAGGTATAAGCTTGCAACTAAACCTACAAAACTAGTATCAACACGATTTATCAACTTTTGCAAATTTGCCTGCTTTTCCAAATCGTATTTATTAAACAAATCATTCCTCTTCTCCAATTCTTTACCCATCAATCGTTGATACTTAGTTCTGGTATCGTTATCAGGGGCATCCATAGCTTTGTCCTGCAATGCTTTTATACGTGCTTCAACAGCTTCTTTCTTTAAATTGGCATCGTTCAATATCACATACATTGTATCAAGTTGGGCAGTCTCTATACTACCATTTACTTTAAATTGACCTGGATCTTCCAATGTCATATCTAAGTTTATGATATCTCCAGGCCTAACTATTAGGTTTATTGCTCCATTTGGCGTTTTTAAGGCAATCATTTGTGGTTGATCTGCTAATCCTGAAAATCCAAAAGTCTCATCTGGATTTACGACCTGACTTAACATTGGTTTCACATCTATGCCTATACCTACCTGATATACAACCAAAACTCCCCTAGCACCTCCACGTAGTTTTCCTTGTACTTGAAACGGCTCAAGAACTCCTTCTGTCTTTAAATATCTTGGGTCGTCTGGTTTCAGGGTAGGGTCACTTGGGAAAATTATTCTTCCTTTGTTGTCTTTAGGCAACACGGTTTCTTCACCTACACTATCAGTTTTGCTATTTATTTTACTTTGACTTTCAGTTCCGGAACTACTAGTATTATTCCCCATAATTCCGCTTTCACTTGGTTTATCTGGAGTGCAAGCTTGAATTAAAACCAAGCTGGATACAAATAACAAAAGCATTCCACATTTTCTCATATCTAATTTCATTATGCTTTATTTAATGCTCCGTTTAACAATACATTAGTTTTTTTTGGGTCAGCTTTTCCACCAGATTCTTTCATTATATCTCCCATAAATAATCCAAGAACTCCTTTTTTTCCATTTTTATATTCCTCAACTTTATCTGGATATTTGGCTAGGGTTTTATTGATTAATTCAATTAGGAATGAGTCATCATCTACTTGCCTCAAATTCAATTGATCTAGTAAAGTATTTACATCTGCGTCTATTCCTTTCTCTAGTATAGCTGGTAGTAATTTTGCATTAGCAATTGCAAAACTGATAGTTCCCTTATCTATTTCATTTATTATCTCAGCAAGTTGTAAATAGCTTATACTTAGGTCGCCAAATTTCAGTCCTCTGTCATTTACATATCCACGTAGTGGGCCGTTTATCCAATTGGCAGCTGCCTTATAGTTTTCAGTAACTTTTATTAGTTGTAGATAGTATTCAGCTATTTCTTTTTCTGCAACTATGACTTCAGCATCATATTCACTTAGCGCGTAATCCTCTTTTAACCTAGCCAAAAGTTTTTCGGGTAATTCTGGCATTTGCTCTTTTATACCATCTATATATTTTTGTTGTAGTACAAAAGGTGGAATGTCAGGCTCTGGAAAATATCTATAATCATTTGCTAATTCCTTACTACGCATACCATAAGTTTCATTTTTATGGGCGTCATATCCTCTAGTGTCCGGCGTTACTTTGCCACCAGCCTCAACCAACTCTATTTGTCTTTTGGTTTCATAAGCAATTGCTCGTGCTACATTTCTTATTGAGTTTACATTTTTAACTTCTACTCGAGTATTTAGTACTGATTCACCCTTAAGTCTAATTGAAATGTTCGCATCGCAACGCATACTTCCCTCGTCCATATTTCCATCGCAAATATTTAAATACCTTAGCAATTGCCTTATCTCAGTCAAGTATTGGTAAGCTTCTTCTGGTTCTCTTATGTCTGGGTCAGTGACAATTTCTATTAGTGGAACTCCAGCTCTATTTAAGTCTATCAAGCTATTAAACGGGTCCAGATCGTGCATTGATTTGCCGCTGTCCTCCTCCATTATTATCTTATCTAATTTTATATCTTTAAAGCCGCCGTCGGCAAGTTTTATTTTTATAAAACCACCTGTAGCTATAGGAGAAGTAAACTGGGTTATCTGATAACCTTTAGGTAAATCTGCATAGAAATAATTTTTACGAGCAAAAAATGACTTCTGGTGTATATCACTATTACAAGCGATACCCATCATTACAGCCATTTTTAAAGCTTCTTTATTAGGCTTTGGCAATGCGCCAGGGTGGGCTAAACTAATTACACTTATTTGGGTATTTGGCTTGCTACCATATTCGTAATCGTCATTACTGTACGCTTTGGTTTTGGTCAAAAGTTGGGCGTGTACCTCAAGACCGACAACCGTTTCATATTTATCGTATATATTTAGTTCGCTCATTTTAATTTCTCTTCTATAATAGCTTTACCCTCTTCTATTGCCATATCAATGCCACTTAGGTTTGCTCCACCAGCACTAGCAAATATAGCTTGTCCACCACCACCACCATTTATGTGTTTCGCTATAGTACGGATGATTTCTCCAGCATTTAAGTTGTATAGCTCTGATAAATGTTTGGGTATAGCTATCCATAGGTTGGGCTTACCCTCTGTTATTGTACCCAATAGCATTATGACATTAGGCAATACTTGTTTTAAATCTTGAACCAAGTTTTTAGCATCATTTGCATTTTCTAATTCTACTTTTTCTATAAGTATTTCAACTCCAGATTGATGTAAAAACACTCTATTTCTAATGCTGTCTCGCATCATTAATACCTCCTTATGCCTTAGCTTTTCTATTTCATTAGTCAGCTGTTTATTATTTTCTTTCAGTTCCTCTATTGCTTGATATATTGGCTTTTGAGTTTTTAGTAGCTCATTTACTAGTTTCAATGTTATGAATTGGGTTTCAACCATATTCATTGCGGCTCTACCAGTTAGTGCTTCTATTCTACGTACACCAGCAGCAATAGCACTTTCTGAAATTATTTTGAATAAACCTATTTGACCAGTACTATTTGCGTGGGTACCACCACATAATTCTACAGAATAATTTGGGTCGAAAGTTATAACACGTACAAAGTCACCATATTTTTCACCAAATAGTGCCATTGCTCCTTTGTCTTTAGCTTCTGCAATAGGCAAATTACGCTCTTCTGATAGTGGTATATTGCTTCGAATTCTTTCGTTTACTATTTGCTCTACTTCAGCTATTTCAAGTTCGGTCATTTTGCTAAAGTGGCTAAAGTCAAATCTTAATATTTCAGGGCTAACTAAACTCCCCTTTTGGGCTACGTGTGTACCCAATACTTGTCTAAGTGCTGCGTGCATTAGGTGAGTTGCAGTGTGGTTGGCCTCTGTATCTAGCCTAGCACTTTGATTAACTTCTGTATTTACCTTTCTGTCCAATGCATTAGGTAAATCTTTCACCATATGCAGAATGACATTATTCTCACGCCTTACATCTAGTACTTCTATGGTTTGCCCTTCTTGTTCTAGCGTACCAGTATCGGCTATTTGACCACCACTTTCTGCATAATAAGGGGTAATATCTAGCACCAATTGGTAAAGTTCACCATCTTTATCTTCTACTTTTCTATATCTTAACACTTGGCTTTGTGTACTAAGTATATCGTAACCTACAAATTCGCTGTGTTTGTATGATTCAGAAACCTGTACCCAGTCAAATGTAGTTTTTTCTGCTGCGGACCTTGCTCTATTTTTTTGTTTCAGCAATTCTTGTTCAAACGTTACTATATCTACTCTTCGCCCTTGTTCTTTAGCCATTAACATAGTAAGATCTAGAGGGAAACCGAAGGTATCGTATAGTTCAAATGCAAATGCTCCATTAATTTCAGCCTCATTGTGTTCAGCTAAATAATTTTCAAATCGCGTGATGCCTAATGCGAGTGTTCTAAGAAATGACGCTTCTTCTTCTTTTATTACTTTAGAAATAAATTCCTGTTGAGCCTTTAACTCAGAGAACACGTTTTCAAATTGTGTTGCCAATATGGGTACCAACTTATACAGATATGGTTCCTTAACCTGAAGTGAAGTATAAGCATACCTAACAGCGCGTCTAAGTATTCGCCTGATTACATAGCCAGCTAAAGCGTTTCCAGGTAGTTGACCATCTGCTATGGTAAATGAAACAGTCCTTATATGATCTGCAATTACTCTAATGGCAACATCCACTTTATCATTAGCACCATATTTCAAGTTAAAGTCAAGTTCCATTTGATTAATCAGTGGCAAAAACACGTCTGTATCATAGTTACTGTTTTTACCTTGTATTGCTCTAACCAATCGCTCAAAGCCCATCCCCGTATCTACGTGTTGCGCAGGAAGTTTTTCAAGACTTCCATTTGCCAATCTGTTATATTGCATAAATACCAGATTCCAAATTTCAATTACCTGTGGGTGGTCGTTATTTACCAGATCTTGACCATTAATTAATGAGCGTTCTTTGTCAGGTCTGTTATCAAAGTGAATTTCAGTACAAGGACCACAAGGACCTTGATCGCCCATTTCCCAAAAATTATCCTTTTTAGAGCCGTTTATAATGTGGGATTCATCAATAAATTCTTTCCAAAAATTATAAGATTCAGTGTCTTTTTCTAGATTTTCATTTGTGTCACCTTCAAATACTGTTATGTATAGTCTAGATCTATCTAATTGAAATCGATTAATTAATAATTCCCAAGCCCAAGCAATGGCTTCTTTTTTAAAGTAATCACCAAATGACCAATTCCCCAACATCTCAAACATTGTGTGATGGTAGGTGTCATACCCAACTTCCTCAAGATCGTTATGTTTTCCTGTTGCTCTTAGGCATTTTTGTGTATCTGCTACTCTTTTTATTTCGGGAATAGCATTACCTAAAAAGTAGTCTTTAAATTGATTCATACCTGCATTCGTAAATAGCAGTGTAGGATCATTTTTCATAACAATTGGTGCAGATGCTACTATTTGATGTCCCTTTTCAGCGAAAAAATCTAAAAACGTTTTTCTTATCTCAGCAGAAGTCATTGATGTCAGTATAAACAAATGTTAGGGCAAATATCATAAAATAGATGTGGTAATGAATCAGCGTTTAGTTAACATTAACTTTACGTAAAAGAATATTATCAAACCTAATTTTGAAAAAAGTCTATAAATATCTACTAACTAACTATTTCAGCTTATTAATTTATTACAAATTATGAAAAAGATTTTACAAGCAATTTTGATTGCATTGGTGCTAATTTCAATAGAAAGCTCTGCCCAGCAATTGAGTATTAAGCTTCCCAATACCACTTATAAACAAGATTTTGATACACTGGGTAGCTCTACAAGTACTGCTTATAGCTATTTACCTTATGGCTGGTACTTGTTTGAGAATGGTTCAAGTAGTGTTGCGGCAGATCAAAAGTATTCTGCTGATTTAGGCACTAGCAATGCTGGTAATATGTATAGTTATGGTACTTCTAGTGGTTCAACAGATAGAGCATTGGGTTCTATCGGCAGTGGAAGCAATCAACCAGTATATGGAGTGCTTATTCAAAATAATACAGGTCAAACAATTACCAGTTTTAGGGTTAAGTTCGATATAGAACAATATAGATATGGTGGTGGACGTACAGTGTTAGATAGTAGTCCGGCAGAAATTAGTTTTGGAAATACAAATTTAACTAGCCAATCTACAATTTGGACAAAAGTCCCAAAACTAAGCTTGAAGTCACAAAATATTACTCCAACTGCAGCTACATCGCTTGATGGTAATAGTAATGCAAATAGGCTTAGCATAGACTACACTATTACTGGAGTATCAGTGGCAAATGGAGGTACAATGTTCATAAGATGGAATGACATTAACATAGCTGGAAATGATGATGGACTTGCTTTAGATAATTTTGAAATTACTGCTATTGGAAACTTGCCATCAGTGGTTTCATTTGCTAGAACATCAATCAATTCTATAGAGCAAGTTGATTCCATTGAACTTTCTATAAACGTTAAGCCCAAAGGGAATGTATTGAGTTTTAATATAGTTGACGCCAATAATGGTAACGCATTTGCAGGAATTGATTATGTAAAACCAATTAAAGTAATTACAACAAAGGCGACAGATTCAGTAGTGAAATTTTATGTTAAGCTCCTAAATGATACAAAAGTTGATGGAACTAGAGTATTTAGATTAAAGCTAAATGGTATAACTGGAACAAATGTAATTGGTACAGATTCAATCATTACCATTACTATTTTAGATGATGATGTTTACCCTAATTACAAAATAGTTGACGCAAAATTTCCACTAACTGCTGGTAAATCAGATACATTGAAATATGGATTCTTTAAGGGAATAGTAAATTCTAACAATCTAAATCAATTAGACCTTACTGCAACAATTCAAGATAATACTGGTGGTATTGGACTAAAATTGCCAACACTACCAAGCTATACTGCTAATATTACTAGTGCTGATAGTATAATAGTAAGAGGTACGGTTAGAAATAGAGGATTCCAAACCTACATTTTGGTTGATAGTTTTAAAATCTTAACGAAAGCAAGCATTCCAAATACTTTAATTGTTCAACTCGCATTTAATGATTCACTAGAAAGTCAGCTAATTAAACTAAATAATTTGCAGATTGCAACTGGGTTTAAATGGGATACTACTGGTGCAAGAGCAAAAGGTGGTTTTTTCTTAAACGTTCGTCAATATACAACTGGGTTAACCTTTAGCATTTTCATAGCATCTAATACTTCATTATTTGCGCAGCCTCCCGTTAGAGACTACTTTAATTTGACAGGAATAGTATTGCAAGGGGGCAATACAGCAACTTCAGGATATTACTTAGCGCCAAGAGCTGCTACAGATATTCAGTTAATTACATTGCCATTAAGCTTAATTAGTTCAGTGTTGCCAAACGATGCTAACGGTGTGAATGTATTAAGCAAAACCTCTTACAGAACCAGATTACGAGGTACTGTTTATTCACCGAGCTTTAACACAACTAGCCTTCAATTTGCAATAAGTGATGGGACAGGTGGAATCTACGTTTTTGCCCCAAATGTGAAAAACTACACACCAGTATTAGGTGACAGTATTGAGGTTAGAGGTTTTATTACACAGTTTAATGGTTTAACAGAGATTAACGCAGATAGTATAAGAAGTATTGGTACACAAGTACTAAGAAAACCAAAACCTGCAAAAAAAGTTACAGAAATTCAAGAGAATGAATTTGTTAGAATTAACAATGTTTACCTAGTTGATCCTACTAAATGGAGCACAGGCACATCAAGCTTTAACGTAGATATAACTAATGGTACAGATACTACTGTATTAAGGGTAACAAATGCTGTGAATGTAATAGGAAGCCCAGCACCTACTGGTAGATTTGATGTTCAAGGAATAGGTACTCAGTTTGACAATAGCAATCCTTTCACTTCTGGATATCAATTATTGGTTCGCTACAGAACTGATATATTCCCAATATTAGCACGACGTTTGAACATTACACAAATTATAAATCAGAATTTAGGTACTGGTGCAATTGATAGCACAAATGTCCGTGGTTTTATAGAAGGGTATGTTACTGGAACAGTGCTAAGTGAATCTGATACAGTTAGAAGATTTAGCATAACAAATGATACAGCTGCTATTACCATTCAAACAACAAGCTTAACTGTACCTACTTTGTCGCAAAAAGTTAGGGTATATGGCTATTCAGCGCAATACAATGGTTTAACTGTATTTAGAGCAGATTCGACAAAGACTAATATAGGTACTAAATCTCCTGTTGCAGTTATAGTTACAGACGTGACTGAGACTAGCGAAAGTAAATATGTTACAGTAAGAAATATTAATTTCAGTTCTGCATTAACTGATACAGCAGGTAAAAAAGTATTAATTGGTACACCAATTGGTAAAAACTATGAAATTCATTTCTTAAGAGGTACAGTATTGTTTAAAACTTATCTACCACTTCTTTCTAATACGTCTTATGATATTAGTGGTATCGTACAACAATATGATATTAGCAATCCATTTACAAGTGGTTATTATATAGTACCACAAATAGCTACTGATGTATCTGTTAGAACTGGGATAATCACAGCAAAAGTTTTAACTAAGATTTCGGTATATCCAAATCCTGCAACCTCACAAATTTTAGTATCAGCGGATTCTAAAATTGAGACATTTAGACTATTTAGTCTAGACGGAAGGGTAGCCTTAAATAACCTAAATGTAAATAGTAATACTGTGGCTGTAGATGTTAGCGCATTATCTGCTGGAGTCTATACTGTGTATGTTACAACTACAAATGGTGCTGCTATACAGAAAATTGTAAAGCAATAAGATCAACAATATTATATCTCATATAGCCTGTCACTAATTGTGATGGGCTTTTTTAATTATACAAACTATAATTAAAGTTAATTCTAACATAAAGCTCACTATACCTGCCTAATATTTCATTAGATGAATAAAAAGGATTGTATCCTAGTTCAGCAGTATAGTTTAAACCAAATAGAGTTTGACTGTACACTATGCTGCCTAAGTGTCTTTGAGAAGAGTTTTGAATCATTAGGTTAAGAGTGTATTGCAATTGTAAACTCCTATTATCAGTCAATCGTTTAGAATACACTAAATGAGAATTAAGTGTTGAAGTGTTCGAAAATGAAAATTGGGTTTGAATGGGGCTGTATCCTAAACTTATATTTAAAGAATTTCTATAGTCTATTGCCATACTAGTTTGTGCATTAACTATCAAATTCTTATTCTTGTTTGATTCAACTATTAAGTCATTTCTAACTAAATAATTAGCAGAAAGGCTAAGTTGAGTCGGTATTTTACTAATACTTATTGATTTACCAACTGTTAGCCCACCCATTGCCCACAAATCACTGTATGATAATGAGTTTAACCTATTACCTGCATTAAATCTATATTGGCTATTTAAATTTATTTGAAGGTAGGGACTATTGTGACTCTTCTTATAAATCGAATTTAAAGCTGCATTATGCCCAGTAATGGTATTGAGCGCGTTATTCACCAGGTTGTTTATATGATACATATAGCTTAAGGTAGTATAGAGCTTATTTTTAAAAAGCCGCACCTGATCACTAATTTGGATAGAGTTTATATCATTTCTGAAAAAAGGATTGCCTTGACTGATATATGCAGCACCAATATTCTTATACACACCCTCTAATATGTGATTCTTTATTTTGTACTCAATTTTGAATATGCCTGCTAGTGAAGACTTTCCAGTACCTAAGGTTGAAGTATTTATTGTGAAAATATTATTTAAATCTATTGGTTGTATTGGATATTTCCTACGTAGTAGAGAGTCCATTTTAATTGATTCTGCTGGCCCAACATTTCTAATAGGAGTGTAAATGCTATAAGCTATTGAGGTATAAATTTTGAGGTGCTCTAACTTACTTCTATATTGTTCTGACATACCTATTACTATGTTGTCAGAACTGGGCGTAAAATCATTTGTATTGCCAATTATACTTTCTCTAGACTTTAAAATATTCAAGCTCAACACACTGCCTTGTTTTAAATTACCGAAACTAAGCTGTGCAGCACTTGTATAGCTACGGTTTCGCCATAAATTATTATAATTAGTCGGGTCGTTATACAAATACACTCTATCAGAATTATAGTAAGATCCAGTAGCAGGGTTAACATTGCTTAAGGTACTATAGTCTAACTGATTAGTATTAGATAAGCCTGTCGTTAGTTTGAAATTTAAAGCTGGATTAAAATTATAGTGAAATGATAATCCCCTAATTCTAATGCCACTACAAATTAATTCGTCATAATCAGGATTATTATCCCCTGCAACTAAAACCATTTTCTTTCTGCTCCATTTGACTTTAAAATAATTTTTGTCCATTGTGCCTAGACCATAACTAAACTGGTCTGAGTTTAAGCGACCGTACAGTTCTAATTTACTTTTATTTGCATTTATACTACTGTTAACTGTGGTGTAAGAATGATAACCTTGAGTAAATCTATTATTAATAGCATTACCAGATTGACTTCCAAAACTATATAAAGTATTTCTAGATTTTATTTTGGTGATAATCCTATTAGTATCATTAAGAATATTAATTGAATCTGCATCTGTAATAGGTGTCAACAATACTGGTTTGTTAATGCTAATACCTTTAGTAACAAAGAATTCAGCTCTAAGTCTGGGTAAAAACCATACATTTGAAGGTCTTGCCTTAATCTCAAGTCTATGTTTACCAAGCGCAAGTGAGTTGTCTATAAGTATGTAGAGCCTATTCTTCTCATACTTTACATTTTCAGTAATAAGTATATCATCTAGAAATATCTCAATAGTGCTTTTTCTCAGCAATATTTCATTGGATATTTCTACCACTATAATTGCGGCTCCTTGTTCTAAACTCTCAGACAGTCTGGGATATACCATTGTCCATCCCCGTTCATATTTATCTATTTCTATCTGCTTAACTTTATTTGTATCTCCGTAATAACTATTTCCATTTAAAACAAAGAAATCCTCTTCATCTTCAAAACTTACTTTGATTGCAGTTGGTATATCTTGACGATATTGCTTCCAAATCACAATACTATCTAGAATAAGACCTGCCGATTCAGGGATAATTTGCTTGTCAACGCTACTTTCTAGAAATGTGTCACCCTTATTTGTTATTAGATTTATGGTATAATTAAACTTTTCTCGGCTATTAAATTTACTTGTATCCACCTGAATGATGATTTCTTGGGGGACATCTTGATTTGGTATGTTTTTTTTGCTTCGATTTACAATAGTGAATCTACCTAATGGGCTGGGTAAGCTTCCTGTCCCAGTGGGGTGCATTATAATTTGCCACGCATAATTAACTTCTGACCTTAGTTGGGGTAAATCTGGAGTCCAACTAAAAAATAGACAAGTCAAATTTACTTTTACATACAGCGGTCTTAGTAAGGCTATTTCAGGGTCAGTCATTTCTTCTGGTACTTCATATACGACTACGTCATATGTTCCACCTGTACCAAACCATTGAAATATGGGTAATGTATTATTTATCTCGATATTTTCTTTTGAAAATGAGTTGTAAGGATAAATCAATTCTGGTTTATTTAGTACGCCTGCAACTATAAAATTGTGTTCATATTCCTCTACTAGATTTCCAGAATTAAAAACTTTTAGAGTAATGCTATAGTTACCTGCTGGTAAATATCCTGATTGCCTTGCATCTCCTTGGTAGCTCAACCTTTGTGTACTACCCTTTATTTGGGTGAAATCTTTACTACTTACGCTATAGCTTCCCGCGTTTAAACTGAGAAACACTTTTGTGCCGCGCCAAATAACTTTATCTGTAGAAATGGGTTCATCGTCAACTATTAGTTCTGTAACTAAACTAATATTTTGATTGGTGCCAGTAACCTGCAAATTGACATTGAAAAACTCAGGTGAAAACGGGTAATATTCTGGATCAAAGTCTATGAGTCTTAAGTTTTGAAGTGGAGTAGGAAACAGAGTCGCCCTTATCAAACTTTGGTTATTACTTATTTCTATGTTTACTAAACTATTGTTTATTTGGCCAAATGCTTCTACAATTATAGGGAAGCTGCCTAAATTGGCATTAGAGTTAACACTATAAAATGCCTGAATAGTCTCAACATCTCTAACTATTATATTTTGAATAGAAATATTTGCAGGGGTTTGAATTTTCACGGCACCTGACTGCCAATTGGTTTGCCGTCCCTTTATTAATAAGATTCCTTTTGTACCTGCAGATAGATTAGCAGGGCTAATGTCATAGATTATACCTTGACCTAATGCACTTTGGTTAATTAAATTAAATAATAGTAATAAAACTGCAACGCGAAACGAAAGACTCTTCACAATAATTGCAATTATATTAATGATATTGGCTATGGAATAGAAACACATAAACAAAATTAAAGTTACAACTATCTATTGAAAGCTATAAGCTTTATTTCCTTGGATGAAACTGTGCTATAACCTCGTGAAGATACCTTTTATCTAAATGAGTATATATCTCAGTAGTTGATATGCTTGAATGGCCCAGCATTTCCTGAACTGCTCTAAGGTCCGCACCGCCCTCTACTAAATGCGTAGCAAATGAATGTCTAAGTGTATGCGGACTAATATTTTTGGAGATGTTGGCTTTAAATACGGCAGTCTTTAACATAGTAAATACAGTCGTTCTGCTCAGTTGACGACCAAATTTGTTGAGAAAAATAAAGTTTTTGTGTTTAATGTCTATATTCAATTGCGAACGAATTAGATCTACATAACTGGTTAACAAACTGATGCACTGCTCACCCATTGGTACTAATCGCTCTTTATCTCCCTTTCCAATAACCCTTATAAATTCCTCTTTCAAATAAAGTTGACCTAGCTTCAAGTTGCAAAGTTCTGATACTCTAAGTCCGCAGCTGTATAGCATCATCACGATGAGATGATTTCTAGCTTGGTCAGGTTTAGTCAAATCAAATATGGTCAATACTAAATCAATTTCTCCAACAGTTAATACTTCTGGCAAATGTCTACCTACTTTGGGAACTTGTAATAATTCAGTAGGGTCTTTATCTATTTTCCCTTCCAATAATAGATAATTATAAAATGCACGTATTGATGATACAGTTCTGGCCTGTGAGGCTGGACTAAGTCCCAATTTATTTAATAGGTTTAAGTATTCACTTAAATTATTTAAGCCAATTACACTAAAATCTTCAAGATTTGAACTACAATGCTTGGTGAATCTTACTAAATCATTTTCATAAGCAGAAATGGTATTTTGACTTAAACCTTTCTCTATTAATAAATATTGCTTAAATGAAAGTAACCAAATCGCAGTTTCAGACATTTATTTATCTAGCATTTGGGTGTAGATCAAATCATTTATTTCCTCTCTACGTCTGATAAGTTTTAGCTCTGTACCATCTTTCAACACTTCAGCTGGTCTTAATCTACTATTGTATTGTGAACTCATACTAAAGCCATAGGCACCAGCATTATACATTGCTAAAACATCCCCTTCCCTTATCTCAGATATTTTTCTATCCCAACCAAAAGTATCAGTCTCGCATATATTACCTACGACACTATATACTCGCTCTATCTCAGTCACATTCGATATATTTTCTATTCTGTGGTAGGCTTCGTACATCATTGGTCTAATCAAGTGGTTTAAACCAGAGTTTACCCCTGCAAATACGGTACTTACAGTTTGCTTTACCACATTTACATTTACTAAGAACACTCCTGCTTGGCTGACAAGGTATTTACCTGGCTCGCACCATAACTCTAGGTCTTTGCCATATTCTGTGCAAAATTCTTTAAATCTAATAGAAACTTGTCTGCCTATTTCTTCAATTGGTGATTCTACATCTCCAGGTTTATACGGCACTTTAAACCCAGATCCAAAGTCTATATATTTTAAATCTTTAAAGTCTTTAGCAACATCTAGTAAAATGTCTAAACCATATATAAATGATTGTGGATCTACTATATCACTTCCGGTATGCATATGTAAACCTGCCACCTGTATGTCGTATAGTTGAATAATTCTAAGTAAGTGTCTAATTTGATGTATGCTTATTCCAAATTTGCTATCTATATGTCCTGTTTGGATGTGACTATTTCCACCTGCTAAAACGTGGGGATTAATTCTTACGCAAATAGGAACACTATTGCCATATTTTGATCCAAATTGCTCTAATATTGGTAGTGCATCTATATTGATGTGTACTCCAAATTCTACAGCCTTACTAATTTCTGCTATGTCAACGCAGTTGGGTGTATATAGTATTTCATCCTGTTGAAAACCGGCGAATAATCCCAGTTCTACCTCTTGTATTGATACCGTATCTAGACCACAACCTTCTGCTTTTAACAGTTTTAAAATATGTATATTGGTGTTTGCTTTACAAGCATATTTAGGTTTTATGGTTATATCGGTAAATGAATTTACTAGTCGTTTATACTGATGTCTAATTATATCTGCGTCGTAATAATAAAGGGGTGTGCCGTATTGTTCAGCAGCGTGAAGTAGAAATTTAGTATTATGCATAAGTAGCGTACTTTATAATAAAATATTCCCGTATGGAAATATCATATTATTATCAATAATTTTGACCTGCAAAGGTACGTTAGCAAACAATTTAAATAGAGAAAATTCTATTGATTTTAAAGCTGTATTTTAACAAATTATAAATAAGGCTTTATAATTCGAGTAAGGCAATAGCTATGTTTATATTTGCCCAATATACCTATATAAACAATGTCTAAAGTACACAATTTTAGTGCGGGACCCTGTATTCTGCCTACAGAAGCCATAGAAGAATCAATTAACGGTCTTAGAGACTTTAAAGGTTCAGGAATACCTGTAGTTAGCATTTCTCACCGTAGCCCACAATGGGAGGAAACAATGCACGATGCAGAAATTTTAATTAAAGAATTGTTTCACATCAATGATGAATATGGAATAATGTTTCTACAGGGTGGTGCTAGTATGCAATTTACAATGTTAGCTTACAACTTATTGCCAGTAGATGGACGTGCTGCTTACATTAACACTGGTACTTGGAGCAAAAATGCCATAAAAGAGGCTAAAATTTTTGGTAATATTGACGTAATAGCATCAAGTGAAGATAAAAACTTTTCATACATACCAAAACAGTATGAAGTGCCTGCTGATGCATCATACCTTCATTACACTACTAATAACACAATAGAAGGAACACAGTTTCAAACTGAACCTGTTAGTCACGCTACATTAGTAGCAGATATGTCTAGCGATATATTTAGCAGACCAATCGATGTAAATAAATACGGCTTGATCTATGCTGGTGCACAAAAGAATATGGGACCCGCTGGTTGTACACTGGTAATCGTAAAAAAAGATATATTAGGTAAATCTGGTAGAACCATTCCTAGTATGCTTGACTACCAATTGATGTTGAGCAAAGAAAGTATGTTCAATACACCTCCTGTATTTGGCATATATCTTTCATATTTAACCCTTAAATGGTTAAAAGAAAACGGAGGTGTAGAGGCTATTTACGTAAAAAATGAGGAAAAAGCACAATTACTTTATTCAGAAATAGACAGCAACCCTTTATTTAAAGGTACTGCTGCCGTAGAAGATAGATCTAGAATGAACGTCACATTCGTGATGGAGAACACTGAACTTGAGGATCCTTTCTTAAAATATGCAGAGGAAAATGGCATTAGTGGGATACCTGGACACAGGTCTGTCGGTGGTTTCAGAGCATCTGTTTACAATGCATTACCTAGAGAAAGTGTTGAGGCACTTGTACATTGTATGAAAGAATTCGCAACTAAAAACGCTTAATTAATTATGAAAAAAAGAGTACTTGCCAACGATGGTATTGCACCCGATGGCAAGGCCAAATTAGAGGCTGCGGGTTTTGAAGTAGTTATTGACAAAGTTGAGCAAGCTGACTTAGCTATTGCGCTTGAGGAATATGACGTGTTAGTTGTAAGAAGTGCAACTAAAGTAACTGCCGATGTATTGCCCGCTACAGATAGATTAAAATTAATAATTAGGGCAGGTGTAGGAATAGACAATATAGACGTTCCCGCTGCCCAAGCTAAGGGTATTTGGGTACACAATACCCCAAATAGCAGCAGTCTAAGTGTTGCAGAATTAACTATTGCCCACATTTTCTCTATTGCTAGGTATTTACACGAAAGCAATCAGCAAATGCCGAGCAACGGTAGTTCTCAATTCAAAGATTTAAAAAAGAAATATGAGAAAGGGTTTGAACTTAGAGGCAAAACTTTAGGCATTATTGGATTTGGAAGAATAGGTCAAGAAACCGCAAAGATTGCCCTTGGAATCGGAATGAATGTTTTGATATTTAACCGAACTGCTAAAACAGTAGAACTTGTTTTAGATCAAATACCAGTAACTCCCAAACCTAGTGTAAATATAACTACTACTATTTTAGAAGACGTATTGGCAAATGCAGACATCATTTCTATACACGTACCAGGTGGAGATGGAACTCCATTAATTGGTAAGAAAGAACTAGAGAAAATGAAGAAAGGTGCTGTAATAATAAATACTGCAAGGGGAGGAATAGTAGATGAACTTGACTTGACTAACGCTCTAAATTCAGGTCATATTGCGTTTGCAGGTATAGATGTGTTTGTAAATGAGCCAAACATAAGTGCAGACTTTGTAAAAACTATGAACTTAAGCTTGACACCGCACATAGGTGCTGCTACTCAACAAGCACAAGCAAGAGTAAGCCAAGAAGTAGCAGATTTAATCATTGAAAAAATGTCCTAAATAGTAAGGATACATTATTTTTTATATATGACCTATTGGATATTCCTTTAGGTCATTTTTATTTAACATATTATTGCAGTCTTTATTAGACTTACACTTCGATGGCCAATATATTTCCGTTTGTTCCGCTGATAGTTAATGACATTGATGCTTTAGAGTTTACTACTCCTAGTGCAGAGATAGAATCATTGATTGAAGAAAACCAGCCACTACCAGAGTTTTGCTATCAGCAGATATTGAATCCACAGCTTTTTCAAAAAATCGGAGAAGACAAAGACAGAACTCAAACCTCAATTGAAAATTTTAATAAGTTTTTAAACGAGCAAGTATTATTACCAAATCAAACTGAGGGTATATATATTTATCGTCAGCAAACAAAAAATAATACATACCATTCCATAATAGCACTTACATCACTAGGTGATTATAAAGATAGTAGAATAAAAAAACACGAGCATACTAGGCACGAGAAAGAGGAAAAAATGACTCAGTTCTTTAGAAATGTTAGAATAAATGGCAATCCTGTTTTACTAACCTATAGACCCCACGAATCAATAGATACTTGGATAAGGCAACAAATTGTCTCTACACTTCCAACACATTCGTTCTCATCTACAGAACGGCAAATGACTCACGATTTTTGGTTTGTAAGTGAGCTGCAATTAATCCAAGAAATTAAGCATTTGTTTAAACAGGTGCCAGAACTATATATAGCAGATGGCCACCATAGATGCGCTAGTTTAGTAAAGATGTATCCAGAGGTTGATAAGTTTTTAACTTGCTTAATCAGCTCTACAGAAATGAATATTTACGGCTATCACCGCTATGTTAAGGACTTGGGGGTAGTTAATAGGAAAGAGTTGATAAAAACATTAATTGATTCAGGATTTTTAGTTGAGGAGTTACAGGAACCATCATTAGGTATAGAGGGTGTATTAAACTTATATATTAAAAAGCGTTGGTATAGTATTACCATTCCTCAACACTTAAAAGATGATACCGATATCAAACATCAATTAGATGTTTATATTTTGGACAAATACATTTTTGGAAGCATTCTCCACATTACCGATACCAGAACCAGCGATAGGTTGAAATTTGTTCCAGGTAATTTAAGCTTAGACGAATTAATTAGCCCGATTAAGGATGGTAGTATCGATGCATTATTTCTTTTGCAAGCCATTAAGCCAGAATACGTCTTCAATATATCTGATGTAGATGACGTAATGCCTGTGAAGAGTACCTGGATAGAACCTAAGATGCGAAATGGTCTTTTGATACATCATTTTTAAAATTTTATTATATTTGAAAAAAAGAATATGAAAAAGTATATATATCTTCTGACAGCAGGTTTGCTGTCTCTAACTCTGGCTTCTTCTACTTGTAAGAAAAGAGAAACTGTTGTTCCTACCACAACTGGTACCACAACTGGTACGACTACTGGTGGTGTCCGTACATCAGGTGACCTTACTGTAATTGTAAAATTAAATTCAATTGCTGGTAATGGTGCCGTAAACGCTGATGTTTCATTAGGAACTACACCTGATAGTGCTAGACAATTTTTAGGTAATGTAAGATCTACGGATGCTTTTGGTAAGTATGACTATGTTTCGTTAGACCCTAGAAATTCACTTATACCTGGTAAACCTTCATATACAGTTGTAGGCAGATACATAGATGGAAGTACTGATACATTGAGAGGTGAAGAACCAGATGTTCAAGTATTTGCAAATAAAAGGACAACAATTACTTTTGCAGTTAAACTTTAAATTAATTTAAATAGAAAGCCCGAGAGAGATTATATTCTTCTCGGGCTTTTTATGCTTTAATCTATATCAGCTAACTTCTATTTTGCAGCATTAGGGTCAAATTTAATTGAGCTGAATAAATACAGCATAATTAATCTACCTAAGCGGAAATTAAATGGTAGTGTAATGATAAGTGCTACTATTATTATGCCCATATATACTTTTACTTCTGGGTCGTGAAGCAAATAAAATGTAGGGAATGCTAAGCCAAGCATTAACGCAACTGTTAGGGCATAGTTAATATACATACTACCCCAAAAGAAGCCAGGCTCTATCTCATAATGAGTGCCACATACTGAACAGTCTTCGTTCATTACTTGAAATTTTAAAGAATAGGGTGCACTTTTGAATACTTTGCCAGTATGGCAATGAGGACACTTATTGCTAAATAAAGCAACTATTCGATTATTTACTTTATGTGCTTCGCTTGACATAACAATTAAATTACTTATTCTTATTAGCTCTGCTATTCCTATACCATAAGAATCCAATGCTAGCAAATGCGATATATGGCATAGATAGTAATACTACGATGCCACTGTTTAATCCTGAACCTACTTTTTTAGTACTGTCTTTCCTAAGTGAGCTTTCTACATTATGTTTACACATAGGACACTGTGCGCTAGTAGATACACTGAGGCAAGTAAAAAGTAAAACTATAAGTGAAATGTGAATGTATTTTAAAACGCTTTTCATTTTATTAGAAAATTTTAATTTATTGGGTAAAACGGAGAAATCATTAAATAAACAACAACACCAGTTATGCTTACGTACAGCCAAATAGGAAAAGTATAGCGGGCTAATTTCTTATGTTTAGCAACATTTCCTCTGTATATTCTTGTTATAGTTAATAACGCCATAGGCACTATAATAGTTGCTAAAACTATATGGGTAATCAGTATAACATAGTAAGTAGTAAATCTCCAAGCTGGAATTATTGTTTTCTCCGCTTTGTCAACTATTCCATCGTTATTCAGGTCCCCAAACTTAGACTCTGGTGCACTGTAGTGATAGATTATATAACTAACTAAAAATACAATGCTGAATACGAAAGCCGACATCATACATATTTGGTGATACTTAATTTTCTTTCTACTTATAAATATCACACCTAAACTGAGCAATATGCTAACTGAACCATTTAAAAAAGCATTAAATTTTGGGAAGAAATAAATGCTTTGGTCAATACCATCTGATAGAGTTGCAGGTTTTGCTGAATATATGAGTCCTGCTACAACCAATACTACCAATAGAGAAACGGCAATAATTACTTTGAAAACAAATTTCTCTGAATATTTAGTTAAAAACTTTTGAGTAAATCTTTCAGAATTATCGTTTATCATAAGAATATATCAACATATAGATGTCTTCGCCTAATCGCTTTATTTCTTCTGGATCTACTCCGTTATAGGTACCTCTAATGTAGCCTTGTTTATCTAAAAGCAATACAATTCCAGAATGCCTAAGCTTTAAAGGATCTCCATCGGGTGATTGTTCTGACCTAGGTATTAAAAATTTTCTAACAAGTGAATCGGTATTGTTACCAGCATTTAATAAATGCCACTTGCTGATGTTGATACCGTTTTTAGCTGCATACTTTTTTAAAACAGTAGGCTGATCATATTTAGGATCTATAGAAACACTTAATATCTGAAAATCTTTTCTTGTTTTTCCGTCTTCCTGGATGGTTTTTAAATTTGTAGTTAAATCTTTACATATAGATGGACATCTAGTAAAAATAAAGTCAACTACTGTGATTTTGTCTTTTAGTATTGCATCTGTTACTCTTTGGCTATCCTCATTTAAGGCCTGCCAAGGCGCTGTAGTGTAGTAAATTGTGTCACCGGCTTTATCTAGTTGTTTTTCTCCAACATAGGGTAGTGACTTGTACACATTTTTACCAGCTTTGCTACAAAAAAACAAGACAAGGGGTACTGCGATAAACATTAGAACTGGAACACCAATTTGTCCAATTCTTTTAAGTTTTAACATATTGTTATTTGATAATCTATCCTAAACCTACACCGTTTCTAAACTCCATTAGCAATAACGCTATTAGATAAAGTATAAACATCAAGGGTAATAAGATGGTATAGGCCATATTGATGCGTTCGTCTTTAAGGTGCATAAAGTATGCAACTATATAGAATGCCTTCAAAATGGTTAAGGCAAAAAATACAACAGTTACAGTGGTTTCACCCATACTGTTTTTTATGCCTGGTGTAAGCGCGATAAGAAATTCTAAAACAGTAATTGCTAGAAGTATAAAGAATACTCTCCAAATTTGTTTTTTGCTAGAATGTACGGTATGCAAGCCCGGTTCGTCAGTACGTTCTGGAACTTCGTGGGTATCTTTAGTAATTTCCATATATGATGATTATACTATGATTTTTGTTAGTGAAATGAAAGAGATATTAAATTAAGTAGAACAAGGTAAATACAAATACCCAAACTAAGTCTACAAAGTGCCAGTAAAGACCTACTTTTTCTACCATTTCATAGTGTCCAACTTTCTCAAAACCTCCTTTATAGGCTTTCCAACATACCAATGAGTTAATAAATACGCCACTTAATACGTGAAAACCGTGAAAACCTGTGATCCCAAAGAATAGTTGTCCAAATTGTATTGGACCTATTTTAGAAGGGTCACCTTTTAGAGCAAACGGGTTGTTATGCAATGTTAAACCTTCTTCAATTAAGTGAGTCCATTCCAAAGCTTGACAACCTAAGAACATTGCGCCACCCAATATGGTAAGCAACATATAGTTTACAACTCCCTTTCTATCCATACGGTGACCAGCCTCTACAGCTAGTACCATAGTAACACTACTAAATATCAATATAAATGTCATTATACCAACAAAGACTAAGGGCAATCCACCTTCTATTATCCAAGGAATTCCTTGAAACACTTCCTCTGGATTAACCCAAGCCATAGCACTACGAAAGAAGCCATAAACGACAAGAAGTGATGAAAATGAAAATGCATCTGAGATGAGGAAAAACCACATCATAAGTTTTCCATAGCTGGCACCTAATGGTACGCGGCCGCCTGACCACAGGCTAGGTTTAGTTGATAGTGAAGTTGCTTCTGCTGACATTGATATTTCAGTTAGCTAAAGATGTTTAAAATCGCAAACAAATATACCCATAGCACCCCAATAAAGTGCCAGTACGTTGTGCAAAGATTAATTCTTAGCATATTTCTGCTATGTACTCTAAATCGGTACGCAGATATTAAAGTGAATAAAAGTATAAATACGCCGCCCACTACGTGGAGGGCGTGAATTCCACTAATTACGTAAAAAAATGCACCATTTTTGGCAGCTACACTGTGCCCATTTACAACAGTGGAATCACCAGTTAGATGTATTCCATTTGCTGTCAGGGCTTTATAACCCAATACTTGTGCTACTAAAAATACCATACCTAGAATAAAAGTTATCCATAGTGCAAGTCTATTTTTATCAATCTCATTTTTACCTGCATTATAGTATGCCCATTGCATACTAAGACTACTAAGTGCTATAACTACTGTGCTAAAGGTGAATATATTTGGAATGCTATAGCTTATCCAGCTCCCGTTTTGAATAGCATCTGTCCTGCTGACTATTAAAGCCGAGGTAAATGCTGCAAATAGCATAGTCACCGTAATTAAAAATAACCATAAGGTAAATCTAGTTGGGTTAACTGCTAATTGTGATGTCCGTTCTTTGTATAACTCTACTCTTGCCATTGCTTTGTTTTTGTTATGATATTAGTTTGTCAACTAACATTATTAAAAAGATGATGGGTAAATACATTATTGACCCAAACATCAAACGTTTGGCTTCCTTATTAGTTTTTTCTTCATACAATTGATAACTCAACCAGGAGAAAACAATGCTGCAAGCCATTATAACAAAGGCTGTAGCCAAATGGCCAATGCCTAAGAAATAGGGTAAAAAGCTTACTGGAATAAGTAAGAAAGAGAACAACATAATTTGAATGCTGGCGGCATTTTGAGTTTTAGCCCCAATAGGGTGAAGTTTTATTCCAGCCCTTTTATAGTCGTCTTCTAAAATCCAGGCAATACTATAAAAGTGCGGAAACTGCCAAATGAATTGAATTAAAAACAAAGTCCAAGCTGTAGTCCCTAAAGCCCCAGCAGCAGCTGCAAATCCAATCATAGGTGGTATAGCACCTGGTATAGCTCCTACATAAACAGCAAATGGAGTGTGTTTTTTAAGTGGAGTATATAAGAATCCGTATAAAAGTAAAGAAACTAAGCTAAGTATGGCAGCTAGATTATTAAGGTAAAATGCAATTAAACCAACGCCTACTATTCCCATTATTAAGGTAGAGACAACAGCTTCAGGTACACCCATTCTATTGCTAGCTAAGGGCCTATTTTCTGTTCTCAACATCAAGGCATCACTGTCTTTCTCTATTATTTGGTTTATTCCATTAGCAGATCCTACAGTTAGAAAGCCACCTATCAGTGTTATTATTAAGCCAAAAGTATCAAACTCTGCACCACTTCCTAGCATAAAGCCTATAAAAGTAGATAGCACAACAGTTAGGTTCAATCGAAATTTAATTAACTGTTTGTAATCATTAATTTTACTTTTTATAGTACTAATCTCGGTCTTTATGATTGCAGAATTACTCATTTCAATTGTGTTGCAAAGTTACTCTGATATTGGGATGTATTTGACATTAGCTGGGTTGAAATATTTATCGGAAATGCATAAAATAATTCCACATAGTAAACTGGTACTAAATGTAAGATGTAATAATTGAGAAGCAGCTGGAAATGAGAATTCCGTCAATAAAGTGCCAGTTATTATTTGTGCTGAAACTGAACCAATCATTAATATAGCTCCCCAGAAGGTTGGTCTACTAAGGTTGACAGTCTTACGACTAGCTATGTATATTAGTGCAACTATTATGGTTACAACTGTACTAAATAGCTTGTGTATAGGCAGCCATTTGTAAGCCTTTATTATCCAATCTGCTCTATCTAAAATATTAGCCTGAGTTATATATTTATCTATCTCTGTTCTTACTTGTGTTCCTAATAGTATTTGCATAGAAATAATGATGAAGCCTGATATTAAATAAAGCTGATAGTTCTTACTTACTATTTTATTCGGTAAGCCATCTATGCCATTGTTATTCATTACATCTAAAACTCTATAGCCATTTAGACGTGTGCAAATAATTACACTAATGGATACTATAATTAAAGCTGGGATTAAATGAATAGTTACTCTTAGGCTATCTAGATCATACAAAACAACTATTTTGCCTAACCAAGCTGTAAATCCAGTTAGGAACAACATAAGTAATTGTAGAATTAAGAAAGACTTATCTTTTTTTATCCAAGTCAAACTAAGCAGGGTAGAGGCTAAAAGTAGTGGCCCGACTATAATTACAGACCATAACCTATTTAGATATTCTATCCAAGTCATTAGTGGGAAATCAGATTTGCTGTAGCCTCTGGTTTCGTAAAACTTTATGTAGTCAGCAGGCAAATCTGAAATGATTGTTGGAGGAATTAATCTTCCAAAACATTTAGGCCAATCTGGGCAACCCATACCTGAACCAGTTATTCTTACGGTACCGCCAATTACTATTAATAAAAATAGCGAGATAAAGCAAATTACTGAGACAGTGTAGTATATGTTTCTACCCTTAGTCAGGATATTCATACAGAAATGTAAAAAGATAAGGGATTTTTACAAATCCCTTGTCTTATATGATATTACTTCTTGTTTTTATTTTTATAGTACTCATCTCGCACTTGAAGCATTATTGCATTCTGATGTGCGCTACTACTTACGTGATCATCATTGTGATCATCAGTTGCAGTTGGATCATAGTTTTCATTATCATAGTCAACTTTACCGATGATATCTTTATCACTCATAGTTTGTGGTAAATAGTCTGCCTCTAAGTCAGGACGACTATAGTCATACGGCCAACGATATACAGCTGGAATTTCACCAGGCCAGTTACCGTGTATTCTCTCTACTGGAGTAGTCCACTCCAAAGTATTTGCACTCCAAGGATTTCTGGTAGAGCGTTTACCATTAAATATACTATTAAAGAAGTTGTAAATAAAGATAAACTGTGCTGCTAAGCTACCAAAAGCCGCAACTGAAATTAGTTTATTAACTGCTGACCATTGGTCAAATTCTCTAAATGCTGTAAATGAATAGTAACGACGTGGTACACCATCTATACCCATAATATGCATTGGTCCGAATATCATATAAACACTTGCAAAAGTTAACCAAAAGTGTAAAGAACCCAAGGTTTCATTCATATGACGACCAAACATTTTAGGGAACCAATGATATACACCAGCAAACATTCCGAATATGGCAGCAGATCCCATTACAAGGTGGAAGTGGGCCACTATAAAGTAAGTGTTATGTAATTCGAAATCAATAGCCGCATTACCAAGAAATAAACCAGTTAATCCACCTGATATAAATAAACTTACCATACCTAGAGCATAAAGCATACCTGTAGAGAGGTGAAGGTTACCTTTCCAAATTGTAGCTAACCAGTTAAATACTTTAACAGCTGATGGAACAGCTATAATTAATGTTGCTATTAAGAATACTGAACCTAAGAATGGGTTCATACCTGTAATAAACATATGGTGACCCCACACTAAGAATGATAAAAATGCAATTCCTAATATTGACCCAATCATAGCTCTATAACCAAATACTGGTTTACGAGAGTTGACAGATAAAATCTCACTAGTCATACCCATAGCAGGCAATATTACGATGTATACCTCAGGGTGACCAAGGAACCAAAACAAGTGTTGGAATAAGATAGGACTACCGCCTGTGTGAACCACACCGCCAGCCATAGATGGAACAATGTCACTTAAGTAGAATGAAGTATCTAATACTCTATCGAATATTAACAATACTGCTGCAGCAAACAACACTGGGAAAGATAGTACACCTAATATAGCTGTTATTAAAAATGCCCAAATTGTAAGCGGCATCCTTGTCATAGTCATACCTTTAGTACGCATATTCAGTACAGTTGATATGTAATTTAAGGCTCCCATTAATGAAGAACCAATAAATATAACCATTGATATCAACCATAATGTCATACCCATACCAGAGCCAGGCATAGCTTTAGGTAATGCTGAAAGTGGTGGATAAATGGTCCATCCAGCACCAGCAGGTCCTGTTTCTAAAAACAACGATGCAATCATTATACAGCTACTTATAAAGAAGAACCAATAGCTTAACATATTTACAAATGGAGACGCCATATCTCTAGCCCCAATTTGTAATGGTATGAGTAGATTGCTGAAAGTACCAGACAAACCGGCTGTTAGTACAAAGAATACCATTATGGTTCCGTGTATAGTGACCATAGACATATAGAAGTTAGAATCTAAACTTCCTTTTCCTACTTCATTTACGCTAATCCATTTACCTAATAGGGGTTGTAACCAACTCATATTTGATTCTGGAAAACCCAACTGAATTCTAAAAATACTTGAGAGTATTCCTCCAATTAGTCCCATTAGAATTCCTGTGATTAGGAATTGTTTAGCAATCATCTTGTGATCTTGACTGAATACGTATTTTGTCAAGAATGTTTCCTTATGATGCGCGTGGTCGTGAGCATCGTGATGCTCTACTTGTACTTGTGTGACAGTTGCTTCTGCTACGCTCATATATTTATATTTATAATTCTGTTTTATTTAACGCTTAATCTTAAAAATTGTGCTACTTTTTTGTGTTTAGTGCAGTAGATATATTTTCACCTTTATAGCTTGCTATAGCCGGTTTGTGTGCACTAGTATCAGACTCCCATTTCAAATAGTCTACATTTTCATCTACTTGTACTACTCTTCTCATATTCCAGTGTGCTCCCCCACATAGTTGGTTACACGCCATTTCATAATCAAATTTATCTTGACCTACTTTCTTTCTCATAGTTGCAGTGGTTATGGAAGGTGTAAATGTAAGTCTGTTGTCCATACCAGGGTTGGCGTACATTTGCATTCTGAAGTGGGGAAAATAAGCTGCGTGAGTCACATCTTGGCTCCTCAATAAAATGTGTACTGGTCTGCCCAAAGGCAATCTTACTACATCTGTAACTAAATAATCATCTTTAGAAGCAGGGTCACTAAAGTCAATTCCAAGTGGATTGTCAGATGTTATTTTTAGGAAATGCGACTTACCTAATTTTCCATCTTTACCTGGGTATCTAATAGTCCAGTCAAACTGTTTTGCAAATGCTTCTATCGTCAATGAATTATTATCTGGTGCTGCATTTGCACGTCTCCAAGTTTTAAAGCCATCAAGTACTAAAAATGATAATACTAATGCTGGTATAATAGTCCATACAAACTCAACGGTATTATTATGGCTTAAGAAAAGAGCTTTTCTTTTATCACTACCTCTGTATTTAAATACGTAGTAGAACAATAGAATGTGGGTAATGAAGAACACAATAGCTGTAACTTTAAATGTATTCCAGAATAATCTATCAATATCAGCACCAATTACAGATGCTGAAACTGGTCTTAAATAACTAGAGTGACTACTAATATCTGCATATAATCCTATCATAGCCAATATGAAGAATATTGGGAATATGAAGGCATTTATTTTCTGTATTCCAGTTACGTGTTTACTTGGTCTATCTAAATGTGTTAGGTCCTTACCTTCCTCTGGTTTTAAAGATTTCTTAAGTTTAAATACTAAGTAACCTATTACTCCTAATATTATTAGAATTCCTATAAACAGGTATTTTAGGTTACTATTGCTTTGTGGTACTGGCATAAAGCTTACCCCCGCACCTCCTGCTGCTACAGCAACACCTGTACCACCTGCATGAGCGTATTCTACTACGTCGGCAGCTTGTTGAGCTGTGATGTTTCCTACGTTCATTACTGCATTATTGTATTCTTTTTGCAGTTTGATGATGTACGGGTCTTTGTCAATGTAATTGGAAGGATGTTGAACGAAATCCACCAACTTATTATAGTCAGGCCAACGATCCTTGACGCCAATTAGGTTTGGACCAATAAGCTTACCGCCCAAGACGTGACAAGATGTACAATAGTTTGAGAAAACAGCTTCACCTTTAATAGGGTCGCCTTTGGGTGCTTTGGGCACAGCTACTACAGATGCACTTATGAAGAGCATCATAGTAAATATTGTTAATTTTCTTATTGCTGAACGCATACTTGAAAGCTATGAAACGCGTAATTAGTTATCGATTGCAAATTTAGTTTTACTCCTCTACTTAATACCATATTACCTGTATGTATTATACCTACAAAAATTATCTATTTGCCAATTTATAATTAGTACAAATAGGTATTTAGTTTAATGTAAGTCAATAATCTAGATGGTTAAAAAGTGCTAATATCTAAAAATGATTGACAAAAGTCATATTCTTGGGCAATATTACTCGAAATAATTAAAGTTCTGTCCATTATCTCAGATTTTATTAAGTTTTGATACCAAATTATATTACTAACATCTAAATGTGAACTTGGTTCGTCTAAAATTACAATAGAACTGTCAAAAAGTAAAGCCAAGCCTAGTTTTAGGCGTTGGATCATTCCACTACTAAAATTCTTAATGGGTAAACCTGAGTTTTCACTTAGTTTACATTTTTTTATGAAAAGCTCTATAGAGTATATTGGCTTTTTGAACTTACTGATGAAATTAAATATTTCAATGGTCGTAAACTCGGTAGGTAACTCTGTGTAGGGTGTACATAGGGTTAAATGTTTATACCATTTTTCTACAGGTAGTTGCTTTTCATTAAATGACCAATTTACTTGCCCACTAGCAGGGGACAAATAGCCAATAATAACTTGAACCAATGTGCTTTTTCCGCTACCATTTGAGCCTAGTATGGCTAATTTATCACCAGACTTAATATGAAAGTTTAAATCTGAAAAAATGAAGTTAAGGTTATAGTCTTTGCTTAGGTTAGTTAGTCTAATGTCAATTGGAATTCTTTGATTCATTGTTTACATTCTATAACCTCTCATTATCCCTCTATCAGACTTAGTGATGAAGCTTAATATTTCGTCTCGTTCTCCTGTTGCAGGCAATTGGGTTTCAATAATGTTGACAGCCTGTGAAATGTTGTAACCCCTTAAGTAAAGATACCTATAAATGTCTTGTATTTCGTTAATCTTATCGTTATGAAATCCTCTTCTTCTTAAGCCAATGCTATTTACGCCAGTATAACTTAGTGGCTCTCTAGCTGCTTTGGTGTAAGGGGGAACATCTTTTCTAACCAATGAACCACCACTAATGATGCTGTGCTGACCTATGCTAACAAACTGATGTACGGCAGTCATTCCACCTACAACAGCAAAATCACCCACCTTTACGTGTCCGGCTATGTTAACAGCATTTGCAATGATGCTATTTCTACCTATGTAGCAATCGTGAGCTATATGGCTATAGGCCATAAGTAATGCATTATCTCCAACTATAGTTTTTAACTTGTCTCTTGTACCTCTATTTACTGTTACGCATTCTCTGATAATAACATTATTACCAAGAATGGCTAGCGTTTCTTCACCTCTAAACTTTAAGTCTTGCGGAATTGCTGAAATAACAGCTCCTGGAAAAATCTTGCAATTCTTTCCAATTCTGGCACCTTCCATAATTGTAACGTGAGAACCAATCCAGGTTCCTTCGTCTATTTCTACATTGTTGTGGATGGTAACAAATGGTTCTATTACCACATTTTGTGCAACTTTTGCACCTGGATGTACGTATGCTAATGGCTGATGCATTTATTTATTAGTTCAGCTATTTAGTTTTGATCATTTGTGCAACCATATCCGCCTCTGTAACTATTCTGTTACCTACATAAATTTGACCTTTCATCATACAGATACCTCTTCTAACTGGGGCTGATAATTCCATTCTAATTATCATAGTATCACCTGGTACTACTTTATCTTTAAACTTAGCGTTATCAATTTTCATAAAGTAGGTAGAATAGTTTTGCGGGTCATCTACCTGACTTAAAATCAATACCCCGCCAACTTGACCCATCGCCTCCAATTGTAAGACGCCAGGCATAATAGGGTTGTTAGGGAAATGCCCTCTAAAAAAATCTTCAGTGATGGTAACATTCTTAATTCCAACTACATATTTTGGTTTTACCTCAATTATTTTATCTACAAAAAGAAAGGGATGGTCGTGGGGCAAAAACTTTTTTATATCCTTAGCCTCATATATAGTTGGTGTTGTGCTAGGATCATATACAGGAATTTGCTCATCCTTAATATGCTTTTGCATAATTTTTTTTATTTTTTTAGCGAATGCTACGTTAGCTGCGTGTCCAGGTCTTGCAGCCATTACTTGCGCCTTAATAGGTCTACCTACTAATGCTAAGTCACCTATTAAATCTAATAGTTTATGCCTAGCAGGCTCATTTTGATACCTAAGTTCTACATTATTTAGTATACCAGCAGACTGAACACTAATGTTGGGTTTGTTAAATACCTTAGATAAGTGATCTAGCTCTTCTTGACTTATTTCTTTATCTACCAGTACTATAGCATTATTTAAATCACCACCTTTTATTAGGTTGTTCTTTAGCAATAGTTCTAATTCGTGTAGAAAACAGAAAGTTCTGCTTGCTGCTATTTCCTTTTTAAACTCATATATGTCTGTAATGCTAGCGTGTTGACTGCCAAGTATGGTACTATTATAGTCAACCATTACAGTCATTCTCAGTTCATTTTGAGGCATTGCTATCATTTCTACACCGCGCTCTGGCTCACTATAATGTATGTTATTTGGTACTTCAAAATATTGACGTTCTGCTGATTGCTCCCTAATTCCAACTTTCAGTAGAAGGTCTATAAATGGTTGGGCTGAACCATCCATTATTGGTGTTTCGTTTGCATTAATCTCAATTAATACATTATCTATTTGTAGGCCTGCTAGTGAGGCCATTACGTGTTCAATTGTTCCTATTCTGGCATCGCCAATTGCAATAGTTGTACCTCTAGATGTATCTACCACATTATCTACATCAGCGTCTACTATAGGTTGATTAGGTAAATCTATCCGTTGAAACTTAATGCCGTGATTTTCGGGTGCAGGCTTGAAAGTCATTTTTGAGGCTTCGCCTGTATGTAAACCAACACCCTCTATGGTAATGGCATCTTTAACTGTAGATTGCTTTGTATTCATTATATACTATAAAACAAAATAGCAAAAATACTATAATTGTTTGCCTTCAAGTGTTTGTAAACGTTTGTAAATTTCAGGTAATTTTTTAAATAATATGATAGATTTTAAGGCATCTATCTTAGTTATTGCAGGTGACCCAAACCATTGAGACTTTGCCTCTGTAATGCTGTGCGCTATGCCAGACTGTGCACCTATTTGTACAGCATCAGCTATGGTAATGTGTCCAGATATCCCTACTTGACCACCCACCACCACGTTTTTACCTATTACTGTACTTCCTGCTACACCTACTTGTGCAGCAAGGGCTGTGTTGTTTCCTATTTTTACGTTGTGAGCTATTTGTATTAGATTATCTAGTTTGGCGCCGTCACCTATTACGGTTTCATTTATTGTAGCTCTATCAATTGTGGTATTTGCACCAATTTCAACATTATTTCCCAATACTACTTTACCAGTTTGTGGTATTTTAATATAAGACCCATCAGGTTGAGGGGCAAATCCGAAGCCATCACTTCCCAACACAGCACCTGAGTGAATAATACAATTATCACCAATCTGTGTATTAGCATAAACTTTAACCCCTGCATATATCACTGTATTTTCACCAATTGTTACGTTGTCGCCAATATATACTTGTGGGTAAATAGAAGTTTTTTTGCCAAGCTTTGCATTTTTCCCTATGTAGGCAAATGCGCCTAAGTATTTTAAATTAATTATTTCTACACCAGTACTCACGTAGTTTGGCTGTTCAACACCTGATGGTGCATCTTGTATGGCATTAAAAGCCTCAAGTAATTTGCCAAGAGTAGTGTAAACGTCTGCAACCCTAACTAAAGTAGTTGATATATTTGAAGATGGAATAAAGTCTAATGAAACCAAAATTGCACTAGCGTGAGTGCTATAAATAAACTCTTCGTATTTTGAATTTGATAAGAAAGTAAGTGAACCCTCTCCAGCTTCTTGAATTGTACCAAATGATGAGATTTCTACGTCTGGATTTCCCTCTATAGTACCATTTATCCACTCAGCTAATTCACGAACTTTTATCTTCATCGGCGCAAAACTAATCTTTAACAATAAATTGTTTGGGATAGCAAAGAAAATATTTAGTTTGAGTTAACGTTAATACATCGTTTTGAAACGGTAAAGAAAGCTCATTAAAAGCCTTAATTACCCCTTGCTTTTGCAATATGTTAATATGTAAAGCATCCTTATTGTAAGCAGTATTGCCCATCGGCTCACAGAATACGAAATATGCTGCCTCATTCATAGAAATTTTAAATTCTCTTGAAACCATTAATTGAAGACTTTCAATTAAATCATTATCAGGTTCATTCTCAAGTATATCTACGTGTAATAATTGTCTTTGTATGAGATATTTGCTTAAAGTACTTAGTGTAAAATCGCTATGTTTTTGCCAATTTTTTATGGTAATTGTAACATCATTATCATCAATAGCTAGATAATTTTCTAATAGTTGTTCTGAATTTTCATCACTAATAACAGAATTTCTATTTAAAAAATAATCTAAACCTTCACTACAATTTACAAGATACGATTGATTCTTTAATTCTTTAGCACGCCTAATTATCCTTATTAATAATAGTTCTGCTCCAACTACCGCCTTATGTAAATACACCTGCCAATACATTACCCGTCTAGCCAATAGGTAACTTTCTACGCTGTATATCCCTTTAGCCTCTACTACCAATTTTTGATTGCTAACATTCAGAAGTTCTATGATTCGTTCTGAACCTATCGCACCCTCTTGCACACCTGTGTAGTAACTGTCTCTGCGTAAATAGTCTAACCTATCAACATCTAGCTGACTACTGATTAGTTCGTGTAGGAATTTTTTAGGATACTCATTTTTAAATATGGCAATTGCAGTATTCATACATTCATCTCGACCTGTACTTAATCTGTTCATAATGTGCAGAGTTAACTGCTCGTGACTTACATTTTCTACCAATTCATATTCTAATGAGTGACTATATGGACCGTGACCCACATCGTGAAGTAAAACAGCGGCAACTAGTGCCTCCTCTTCAAGTGAAGTAATAGCAATTCCCTTTGCCCTGAGTGAATTAACGGCACTACTACTTAACCAAGCAGCACCTAATGCGTGATGAAACCGTGTATGTAATGCCCCTGGATAAACCAAATGAGCTAAACCTAATTGACGTATATACCTTAGCCTTTGAAAATAAGGGTGGTCTATAATTTGTATAGGAAGGTTACCGGGAAAACGTACAAATCCGTAAATCGGGTCGTTAAAAATTTTAATATTGCTCAACTAGATCATATTGATAATACAGTACAAATTAAAACGTTAATAACCCCTATACACTTTAATTACATATAAAATTAACAACTTAGCAAAATGGCAGAAATTCTTTGGGCTGATGATGAGATTGATTTATTAAAACCACATATTCTATTTCTAGAAAATAAAGGTTACACGATTACCCAAGTAAAAAGCGGGGTAGATGCTATAGAGGCCTGTGAAAACAAACATTTTGATGTTGTATTTTTAGATGAGCATATGCCAGGTTTATCTGGACTAGAGGCATTAGTTAAAATAAAGGAACACAGTCCCCAACTTCCTGTTGTAATGATTACCAAGAGCGAGGAGGAAATGGTGATGGAAGATGCAATTGGAAGCCAAATAGCAGATTATCTTATTAAGCCTGTAAATCCAAACCAGATATTGCTATCGCTAAAGAAATTATTAGAGAACAAAAGGCTAGTTAGTGAAAAGGTAACTATGCAGTATCAACAAGATTTTGGCCAATTATCTATGCGGGTAAATGACAAGTTGAACGCAGATGAATGGATAGAAACATTTAAAAAACTTACCCATTGGGCAATAGAGCTAGAGAAAAGTGAAGCTGGGGGAATGAAAATGGTGCTAGATAGCCAAAGAAATGAGGCAAGTGGAAATTTCAATAAATTTATTCAGAATAATTATTTAGACTGGATGAATAATAAACACGTAGATGTTCCCGTAATGTCACACAATCTAATGGAGCGGAAAATATTGCCATTACTAGACAATGACGGTCCGTTATACTTTTTCTTAATTGACAATTTACGTTATGACCAATGGAAAGCAATAGAGGGTCATTTAACAGATTCATATAGAGTCATTAATGAAGATTTGTATTATGGAATATTGCCTACTAGTACACAATATGCTCGTAATGCACTATTTGCAGGAATCACACCACTTGAAATTTCAAAACGTTTTCCTAGTATGTGGGTAAACGATGAAGAGGAAGGTGGTAAAAACCTGCACGAGGAGGCTTTTTTAAGGGATTTTTTTACCAGAAGGCGTATGGATATGAAAATTAGCTATCATAAAATAACCAATTTAGATGCTGGCAGACAATTAAGTGATAACATTAATAATTTGAGCCAGAATAAGTTAAATGTAATTGTATATAATTTCGTTGACTTGCTTAGCCACGTTAGGACAGAAATGACTGCAATTAAGGAATTAGCTGAAGACGAGATAGCATATAGAGCATTAACCAAAACTTGGTTTTTGCACTCTCCCTTGGCAGATATGCTAAAGAAATTAGCAGCTAAAAATGCCAATGTTTTCATAACAACTGACCACGGATCAGTATTGGTAAGGAAGCCAACTAAAATAATTGGCGATAGAAATACTACCACTAACCTAAGGTACAAGACAGGTAAGAACCTTAATTTCTCTGGAAAAGAGGTATTCGAAGTTAATAAACCAGAGGATGTTGGACTACCTAGGCAACACGTTAGCAGCACATTTGCCTTTGCAACAGAGGATTACTTCTTTGTATATCCAAATAACTATAACTATTACGTAAATTATTATAAGAATACTTTTCAGCACGGAGGAGCATCCATTGACGAAATGTTGATTCCTGCCATATATCTTAAGGCAAAATAATTTGGTACAAAGAGCGTGAAGTTATTGAAGCAATATAAAATAGAAGATGAATCTGAATTGCTACCTATAATTGACTGTATAGAAGAAACAAGGGTTAAATACAAAATTCGTATCATTCTGCTAGAGGGCGAGTTAGGCTCAGGTAAAACTACATTTGTAAAGCACTTTCTTAATAAGATTTATGATGTAAAAGAAGCAGTTACAAGTCCAACTTTTACTATCGTTAATGAGTATGTTATAGATAATCAATTGATATTGCATTTTGACTTGTATAGATTGAAAGATGAATTTGATTTGGTAGAAATCGGATTTGATGAATATCTTAATAAGTCCATATTATGTTTTATTGAATGGTCTGCAATTGCGCATTCAATTTTAGATGAATTTTTACCCTTAATTGTCGTTAAATTTGTAAAACAAGATACTTTCAGGACAATAGATGTTCTGCTAATAGATGATTCAGAGGAGGATAATTAGATATGTCAAAGAAATCTGGTTTTTACGATTTAGCCCGTCAAGCAGTACTAGAGCCACAAGGTTCGCAAATATTAGTGGGTAATAGAAAGCATAAGCTTAATATCGGCATACCCAAGGAGACATCATTCCAAGAAAATAGAATTGGGCTGACACCTCACGCTGTTCAGTTGTTAGTAAACAACGGACACGAAGTTAAGGTTGAGGCTGGAGCAGGTAGAGAGGCTAAGTTTCAAGATAACGTATTTGAAAGTGCTGGGGCACAAATCGTATTTCAAAAAGAAGAAATTTATAGAAGTGACATCATTATGAAAGTAGCTTTTCCAACTATGGATGAGCTAAATATGTTGGATGAAAACAGAACTATAATTTCTGCACTTCACCTAAGTATGCTTAAAAGTGAACAGTTAAAATTGCTGATGAAAAAGAAAGCCACAGCAATTGGCTATGAACTAATTAGAGATGAAATAGGCATATTGCCTGTAATGCAGGCTATGAGTGAGATAGCAGGCAGTACGAGCATATTGATAGCAGCTGAGTACTTAAGTAATATTAATCACGGTAAGGGGGTTATGTTGGGCGGTATAGCTGGAATTCCTCCTAGTAATGTTGTTATATTGGGTGCAGGCACGGTAGGTCAGTTTGCTGCTAGGGCTGCAATTGGTTTGGGAGCAGAGGTAAAAGTATTTGATAATAATCTGTATAAACTGCGACGTTTGCAGAGTCTATTAGGCGTTAGAATTTACACCTCTATATTACACCCGAACATATTGGTGAAAACCCTAAAGACTGCAGATGTAGTGATAGGAGCACTACGTGCAAACTCTGGTGGTAGAACACCAATGTTGGTAAGCGAGGAAATGGTAATGGAGATGAAGCCAGGAAGTATCATAGTAGATGTGGCTATTGACCAAGGAGGATGCTTTGAAACCAGTCATTTAACCAACCATACAGACCCAATTTTTGAGAAACACGATGTAATTCACTATTGTGTGCCAAACATAGCCAGTCGCGTAAGCAGAACTGCCAGCTATGCGCTAAGCAATATATTTACTCCAATACTGCTAGACGTAGCAGAGTCAGGCGGCATAAAAAACTACCTATGGGAGAAAGAAAATGTTCGCCAAGGTGCCTATGTATATAAGGGGCATTTGACAAATAAGCACCTTAGTGAGAGGTTTGCATTGCCCTATAAAGAGATAGACCTACTTATTGCTGCCCACTTATAATTACTTATCGTACTCAAATGGCTGCATCATACTCATAGTGGCTAATACCTTATTTTTATAAAAAACGTCAATTCGTAACTGACTTAATGCATTCGAATATCTATTCCAATCAGATTTTGGTACTATAAAGTATAGGTCTCCATTCTTATCTTCATTATAAATTGTATTATCGTAAAGTGGGGTAATTTTAATTGAATTGTTGTAGCCAAAGCCTTCTTCTTTAGCATTTTGTATATATATTTTCATTTCTAGCTCTTGGCCCTTACCGCCACTTACTGAAAAACTTGGATAAAAATAATACGATGAATCATAGTCAGAATATACTGAATTCATATCAATGCGACTAACGTTTGGACCACTACCGTAGGAAAAGTAGTTATTAAATCCCTTAGTTAATATCTTGTTATTCTCATCATAAATGGAGATGCTACATACCAGATTATAGTTCCCTACATCTAGGTCTAATTCTGAGTATGGAAAGTCTAGCCTTAACTGCTTATAGTCAGTTACATCATATTGAGGGATTAAAGTGATTCTTCTGCCGACTCGTCCGTTTGAAGCGGTATATTTTCCATTTTTATCAATCAGAATGATTCCTGTTTCAGCATCTTGAAAATTGAATTCTAAGAAAATCTTTTTGTTTTTTTGATTTTCTAATCTAATGTCAGATGTTATTTCTAAACCATTGCTAAAGCCTGTTTTTACGTTATGATCAAATTTAAGTGATTGTATAGATGCATACATTACTGGCAGCTTCTTAACCTCTGCTGTCAACATACTTGGGTACATAGATTTTACAATGCTTTTATCACCTTGACTCAGTTCATTATTCCACTCTACATAAAACCCATCTGTTGTAAATTCTGCAGGAATAGGGTAATGCATTATAGAACTAGGATCATATTCGTGACTAGTTAAATTTGCTTCATATTTGCCAAATACTTGTTCGTCAATTTCTCCCTTAGACCAATGTAGATTCTCAATGTAAAATGCATAAACTGCATTTTTATTCCAAGCTATTTGCCCAGTTGGGTTTTGATGTTCGTGATACAAACCAAGTGCGTGACCAAATTCGTGCAAAACCGTTCGTTTAATTTCAACTTCATTGGCCTCACCATTAAACCACCCAAAATGCATTGATGGCAAACCTTGACTGGTATATTGCAATGCCTCCTTGCCTATAAATGACCAAGAATTCAAATCATCAGAAAATTCAATTAGAATGTCAGCCTTATCCGAATTGGTTATAAATGAAAACTTTACGTTTGCGTAGCTTTCCCATATTTTTGCATATTTGGCAACTTTGTTAAAGATCACAATGTCATAATTTCCAACAGGTGCTACAGTTAATACTTGACCAACTTTCCACTTTGCCTGAAAATCATATACGCCGTTAAAGCCTTTTCTATCTTTACCACTCAGCCGTTCTGGTGCTGCATTATCTCGCTTTACGCCTGCGGTACACACTTGTACTTGCCCAAATGAAGGTAGACTAGTGCAAATAGTGCAGCACACAATAAATAAACTAAAGCCTAATTTTTTAATCCACGTCATACCTACAAAAGTCCTCATATTTACATTAACTTAGAATATGGATATAGATGTTTCATTGTAAGTTAATAATGCAAAAGGCTAAATGAATATCATAACTATGAATAAATTATTGTTAATGCATACATTGATGATGTCGCATTCCTATCAGAAATTTTTAGGTAAGTTTTAGGTATAATTGTCCTTTTCGATTTTTCCTAATAATTGATTGACAAACCTAAACCAAAGCCCATATCACTATCGTAGTGGGTACGTATGCCAAAGTTTTTATTGATAATGTATTTCAAGTCAACCATATATTCTAAGTCTGTATTGAACATAAAACCTGCTCTTAATCTTTTTGAAACTGGAATATCTTCACGCATTAATGATAATCGAACAATGCCATCGTGGTATACTTCAGCTTGGAAGTTCACCAATAAGGGGAGGGTGTACATTAAGCCTAAGCTTACGGCACTTCTAAAGTCTTTTTTATTTACTTGTCCAAATACATTTTTCTCCTGCTCATCTATTCCCATTTTACGATAACGCCAGTCGAAACCGACAAATGGCATAAACCATTGCATTTTCCCTATATATCTTCCTAAATGAGTTTCAACCTCATAACCGTGCCTACTATTATGTCCTAATCGCCATTCTGATCCTAATGACCATCTAGCATTTTGTAGCATTACTTCTCCATCATTCCCATTGGTAGCAATATCATTTTGCACCATAAAGTGGGGCATATTACTCTCTCTTTGCAATTTATTATAAGATTTCGCTTTATTAGTTACTAATGGGTTGCTGTAATCTCCAACTTCAAAAACTCTGTTCATTCCTGACATCATATGGTATAGGATATGACAATGAAAAACCCAATCGCCCTCCTCGTTTGCTAAAAATTCTAGAGTATCAGTCTCCATTGGCATTATGTCAATAACATTTTTGAGAGGAGCATTATTTCCTTTACCATTTAATACTCTAAAATCAAATCCGTGCAAATGTATAGGGTGTCGCATCATTGAATTATTGTAAATAGTTATTCGCAGTTTCTGTCCTTTTTTTACAGGTATTTTATCTGACTCAGATAGCACTTTGTTGTCCATACTCCATACGTAGCGGTTCATATTTCCAGTTAATACAAAAGTCAGCTCTTTTACTGGTGCATCTTTTGGAAGCGTGGTTGTATAAGGAGATTTTAGCATTGAATAGTTTAAAGTAACTATATCACCTAATGCGTTTGCATTATAACGGTTTGGGTCGTCATCCATATTCATAGAGCCTTTGCTATGATTCATTTTAGTACTTTCTCCAGTTATTTCAGAATACATTACCACATTCATATCCATCTGGTTAAGGCTCATTTTCATACCCATATCATCTAGGTTGCCATTCATCTTCATCATATCATTCATCATATCCATCCCCTCAAAATATTTTAGTCTAGGTAGGGGAGATATAAGTTGCTTGATTCCATTTCCGATATAGTAACTGGATGAATTGGTTCTGTCCTCTGTAGTAGCTAGAAATTCATAAGCAACTCCATCTTCGGGAATGCTCACAACAACGTCATAGGTTTCTGACACAGCTATAATTAGTCTATCTACCTCCACTGGTTCAACATCATTACCGTCATTTGCTACAACGGTCATTTTGCCACCCGCATACCTTAGCCAGAAATACGAAGAGGCCCCTCCATTGGATATCCGAAGCCTTACTTTATCACCTGCTTTAAGTGTTTTGCCGTCAATAGCCTTAAGATGAGTAAAAACATTACCATTCATTAATATTTTATCATAATACACATCGCTGACGTCCATTGCCAGCATTCTTTTCCATTCATTTTTTACTTTGGTTTTAAAATGTCCTTCTCTTATTGCCTCGATATAAGATTGCGTCGCCCCTTTTTTAATTGCAGCCCAATCGTTAGCATTGTGTAGCATTCTGTGAATATTATTAGGGTTATAATTAGTCCATTCACTTAACACGATAGGTACTTCTGGTAAATTATCAATGTCTTTTCTAAATGTCTTATCATCACTTCGCTTTTTCATTACAAAGTTTCCGTACATTCCTATTTGTTCCTGCAATCCAAAATGAGAATGATACCAATGCGTACCCGTTTGAATAATTGGGAAACGGTACATAAGCGTGCTAGCTGGTTTTATTGGCAATTGCGTAAGGTATGGTACACCATCATATTGATTAGGCAGAAAAACACCGTGCCAGTGTAGTGAAGTACTCTCTTTTAATTGGTTATGCACAATAATTTCTGCAGTGTCACCCTCTGTAAATGTGAGGGTAGGCATTGGTAATTGCCCATTTACTGCGATGGCTCTTTTCTCTTTACCAGCATAATTGACAATTGTATCAGTTACATATAGGTTATATCGAACTAATTTTTGTGCAAATAATGATTGTGAATAAAATAGGATTATGAGTAATTGAACTATTTTGATTGAAATATTTTTGAAAATTTTCATTTTAGATTACATTTTATGGCACCACAAGTGCATACATGGCCATAGTAAGGATTATATTGGGGTATTTGTTTCAAAAGTCGTTAGCATCCAAAGCTTTGAAATTAGATTAATCCTTATATATCAATAGACGGAAATATAGTTTTCAATTGATGCTGTAAGAGATGCTCTTAAATTTCCCAATAGACGAAAAGAGATATATAAATAATAGAATACTATTTCTCTATAGTTTCTAAATTACTTCCGCAAGTCATCATTTTAGTACCGTAATATGGATTTTTAATGGCCTTATCCATACTTAACCAGTTTGCACCCTTTCCATCATTATACATTGGGCAGTTTTGATAATATACTGGCGAATTTAATTTAGATACTTTCATCAATTCATACATATCTTTAGACAACAGCGAAAATGACTCTCTTTGCTTTACGATATTTTTTGATTTGGATATGCTTTCTGCATTTGCATTTAAATCTTTCATTACTTTCATCCAAATGTCGTGCTCTTCATTAGAAAGCTTGCTCATATCTACTGCTTTAATTGCAGCAACCAGAATTATAGCTTTGGCAGTTGCTGTTTTGGCATCTGTTTTAACTAGTGCATCTTTTAATGAGAAATAATTATCGTACACAGATTGTAATTGTTGAATATTATGAGAAGCAGCCATATCGTCTTTATCCTTTTCATTATGCTTATGATTTGAATTCTCATTTTTCATCACCATTTCCGGATTTTTCACAGCAGATACTGGTTTCAAATCTCTTTCGTATTTACAACATCCAGGTAATTTAGCATATGCATCATCGGGTGCTAAAAACTGTGTGTTATCGTAACCAGCTAAGGCAATACGTTTTAAAATTTCATCTTGATTCGTTTTATTAATATCGTAAGAAATTTTAGCCATTTTGGTATCCTTATTCCAATCTACTTTTGCTATTTTTTTTAAGTTTCCAGCATCTTCTATGCTTGTTTTACACATACCACAGTTGCCATAAATTTTTACAGTTTCTGTTTTAGAATTTTTTATTTGTGCAAAGCTGTTAACTGCTGTTAGCAGTACTGTAATTAATATTAATATTCTTGATTTCATTTTATTGTTAATTATATAATTTTTAGTAAGCATTTTACAAGAACTATGCCTACGCTATCAACAAGTATTTAGAATTGATTGTTTAATAGTTTTACAATAAATTTTAATGGTTCTGACTATGATTGCTGGTCAGAATACCACTTTTATTGTCATTTTTTTAGGCTAAATTATTTTTTAATATGCTCAATTGAAAGTTTAACCTTTTGAGTAAATCATCATACGTAATAATGTCAATAACGTTATTATATTTTTGTTTTTATTATTTCAAAATCACTTTTTTGTTCGATATTAATGTTAATTTAAGTCACCATTATTTTTGAATCTTTTCGGACTAGCAATTTTAATCTCTAATCCTACAGGTAGCTTTTTCGATATTTTTCGTTAAAATTCTCTAATCAACTTCACCATATCGGTTGAGGTGAAACAGATATTTTTCTAGCTGCATTGATATTTGTAGGTATTGGGATCAGTTTTTAAAAATTGCATTATGCAAAAGAAACAGATTTTACAAGTTATCTAGATTAATAATGTCGTTTAATAATCAATAAATACACCTCTAAAAATTCTCTCTTAACCTTATCCTAATATTAGGAATTACTTTTATCTTTGCACCTCATTTTATGGCGAGGTAGCTCAGTTGGTTAGAGCGCAGGATTCATACCCCTGAGGTCACGAGTTCAACTCTCGTCCTCGCTACTTGAATATAAAGTCCTTACGTTGTTCGTAAGGGCTTTGTTGTGATTTTGGTGTCGGGAAAAGGTGTCGGGAAGAATGTTAAAAGCGGACTTTAGCTCCCAAATATTTTCACTTCAAGAGCAGCTTTTTCCACAACTGAAAGTACCTTTGGGTCGATATAGTGACGGTCTAGAATGTCTTCAGATGAATGTGATGATAATATGCCTGTCTGATTTTGCATTACCGCCTTCACCCAACTTAAATATGTCTTTCTCAAATCTGCCAATGATATCGACTTTGTAAGGCCCGCCTCCTTCCTATAATGAGTAAAAGATTTACTCAATCGGTCCATTATGGTCTTGCTTATAACATTTCTATTTGGATAAATAATATAGTCGTCGGTGGATTTCTTATCATCATACCCTAATTCATTCAAAAGCTCACGAAGGTCAGATGTTATGGGGAAATATTTAGGCGCAACTTCATTTTGGGGCCCTTTGGCTGCATTTTGGCGCATAACTTTGCGATTGCTAATCATGAAAAACTGAACACCATTAATTGTAGTAGATATGTCAGACCAACGGAGCGTTACCAAATCTTCCCTTCTTCCACCTGTCAGTAGGAATAATGTGAAAGCGTCCTGTAGATATGGGAAGTACATTTTCTTGCGAGTGCCGTCTTTTAAAACTTGAACTGGCGCTCCATTATCGACGGTATGCAAAACGTTAGTGAACTTTTTTTAGTAAGCGATTGAATAAGACCTTTAGCTACAACCTTGGTCTCATAAGTCTCACGGGTTGCTCATCTCCACGTTCTCTATTATAATAAGATAATTGAAAAAAGCTTTCAAAGCATTCATTGCTTTGTTGAATGTCCTACCAGCTTAATGTGGAAAGGCCCATGTGTAGAATGCAGCAACATCATCTTGCGTGGTCTCCTTTACAGCCATTGTTAGAATACTTCGCCTTCCCTTCATTACCTTTGCAAATATCCCATACAAAACCTCGGAATTTCGATGATGGGCCAGCAAATAAATTGACAGAAAAAATGAAAGACAGCCAGCCCTTCGCAAAATTAAAAGAGGTGTTTAGCCAACGCACTTGCGGACGCAAAATCACCACATTAAATTTTGCGCAACCGCACAGCGTCTCAGTAGAAACATTATTTTCGATTGAATGATTTTAAATAACACATATTATCAATCGCTTTGGGACAGATTTCAAAATGTTCAGACTTTAACAATTGAACGTTTGGATAAATCCGTTGACCTATCCGTTAAGATGATACTTGAACATTACCGAAAAAACGAATCACTTCATATTAATTTTCAAAACTCCAAAGAATCAATTTTAGAGGTTGCAAGACAACTATTTGTTGAGTTAGCAAACGATATTTACCTTAACCATTGTGACCTGCCAGACGGGTTTAAAGTTGGCGATAAATTAAAGAGATTCAAGGATAAAAAGTATTATGAAATAATTAAAGCAGAGAATAGACGTTACACAATTAAACAATTATTAAGAAAAACAAAAGTTGAAATATTTCCTGCTATTATTTCCGAAATAAATTACGTTAAAATCACAAAAGGTTTTGTAAAAGTAGTTTCAGGTGTTAGTGAAAAAACATTAAGAAATTACTTTGACTTCTTTACAAAACTCAATAATCAAAGTAGTGAATTTCCAAGAAGTAATTTTGACATGAAATCAGTTTTCATTTCAAAAAAACCACTATGGGACAGTCTAGGCATTAAAGCTAAAATACCCTCCACCTACTTGCCTAATCCAAGAGAAGAAAGCCATTTGACAGAAACAAGGTCAATTCCTGCACTTTCTGATTGTATAATTTATTTTACTCCAAAATACGAAGTTTGCTACCAACAACTTCTACAGAAAGGTGTAAATATTAGAACTATTGTAATCTTTGATACCGAAGCAGAAAAGTTAAATCAAATAATGCAAGACCAATTAAAGTACAAATTCAATGTATTAGTTTTATCAAATTCCAATGCCCCAACAAAATCTGATTTAATCCCTTGTTGGAATTGGTTTAAAGAAGAGTTAGCAATTATAGAAGCCTTATGATAGAATTTCTAATAATTAAAGACGAAAAATTCGACATCTTAATCCGCAAGATTGATGAAAGCATTGCTTTTATTAAAATTGAGTTCGGAATTGAATTACGAAGTTATGAAGCAATGCTCCGCATTGCTTTTAATGGTATTCAATCTGACACTTTCAATAATATTTTGGAACGCCTTGAAATTAATAGAGAACTTGAAAGAGGATTGGATAATACAGGTGGTTATACTTTAGAAAACTTACAAAACAACAACCCTAAAGAAGACTTAAAGGCAATAATAACCTATTTAGAATTGCAAAAGTTGAAAGAAAATAAGTTGATTGCCTGCCTGCAAGCATCACAAATAAAGGAAATAGCAATATTTGATAGCAATGATTTAGATATATTTAAAGGAAAAATACGCAATAACAAAATTGAGTTTATAACATATAATCAGTTAAAGAAGATTGACTTCAAAAAGAAAAGACTTGTGTTCCATTCATTCAATGGCAAGAAAGATTTTGATTTTATTTACAATCATTTTAATGACATTGAGCTTGTAATTTATGAACACGAGTACAATCTATATCAAAAGCAAATTACACTCAGAAAGAATCTAATTGAAGCCGAAATAAAATCGGATAATAGATTAAAAATCTGCGGAATTGAATATATCGAATCACAAAATTTAGAATTCTCTATTAGCTCGACGATTGACAACATAGTAAATCGATTGGACGACTGGGGAAATAAAGCTTATGATGAATACAAAACCGAGTGTGATATTTTGCTTGATGATATTGAAGTAAAAGTGTTTTATAAAATAAAAACTGATAAAGGAAATTTTAAATTAGAAAGTTGCGATACTCTATTTTCAAAAGAAGGTAATTTTATCAAAACATTTAAAGTTAAAATTGGGGAACAAATTAGAATTTACCCAAAAGTACAACTGGCAGAAAACCTATATAAAGTTGCAGTAGAAACAGAACCAGAAGTTTTTGGAAAAGTTGAGGAACATTCCAAGCATTGGCAAGAGCTTATTAATACTCTCAAAGGAAAATATAGCATAGAAAAGTTACATAAATGTTTGAAAGAAAAAGGGCTAAGAGTTTTGCCAGCAACTTTAGAATCATACGGTAATGGATTAAGAAAATTTCCAATGTATAAAAATGATTTAAGAGCAATATTTCAATTTTATTATCCTAATAAAACTTCACATGAAATTGATGTGATTCTAAGGCCAATTTTAAAATCTAAAACAACTTACAATAGCACCATGATTGTTTTAGGAAGAGAATTAAAGCAAGAATTAAAATTATTTTTAAAAGAAAAAAAGGTTGGAGAGATTTTAAAAAAGAGAAACTTCGATACAAATACCTTACAAACATTTATTGAACAGCACATGCCAATTCATCTAATTCAAGAAAAGTCTGTGATTGAAGAACAACTTGAAATAATGGAATAGATTTACATTTTTAATAAATACTTATGAGCCCAAAAGAAGGAAGAGATATTATAATAAATACAGTTAGAAAGGAATTAATCGGACCAGGTTCCGATATATTCTTGTGCAATTCTGATTATACAGACGAAATAATTGAAGGTAAACCTTTGCAAAGGTATTTTTCGGCAATCCTTTTTCCAAAGCAAATACAATCTAACCCAGAAGACAATGGCTCGGATGAAACAACAGAAGAAGAAAGTGTGGTTGATAATTTAGATTTATTAGAAAATGAATCTCAAAATGATGCTCCAGTAAATCCTGGTGAACCAATTGAGGAAGATGAAATTGACCTTAAAGATACTCAACCAAAGTATGTTTCAAAATCTTTCTTTCCATCGCATTATGGAATTACCTTTTCAACAGAAGAATCGTGTAAAACCTTTAAAACTCAGATAAACTTTGGCAACTACTCAAAAGCGAAATTTACTGATATAAAACTACCTTATGAAGGAGGTGAATTACATTATTTAAAAGAATTTGGTTTAAATCAATTTGTTCAATACGATGAAGGAAACAAAGTATTATTTCAAGTTGGATTACTTAAAAGATTTAAGGACAAACAAATAAATCCTGCTTATAAAATTTTTTCAGATGCTTTAAAATCTTTGAGAAATGAAACATCCAATGATTTAAGATTAATTAAATCTATAAACAAATTATTTTCCAAAGACAAATACAAACGAAGTGACAACAAGGTAGAACTTGAAATTTCAATTAATGAAATATTGAAATCCGAAAATCAGCATCTCCAATTAAAATTATCTGAACAACCTAATTGCAATTCGGAGCAATGGCATAAGGCTTTGAAAGATGGATTGTATTTACATATAAAACTCTATTCAGATTTTGATAAATATTTCATAAAAGTAGTTTTAGAAAACAAGTATGAAATTGAGAAAAATAAATTTTCAATATCTAAAGAAAAAGTAAATCAAGCAAGTTGTTTTCAAACAGAAATTTATGTTGAATGTGCTAATTTATTGCCTTTTAGAGACTATAAAAAGCATTTATTTAAAAGTGATGAAGATAAAATGCTTGATTATTTGTACAAAAATAAATTAGCTTTTGGCATTGGTCATAATACATCTTGTACTTGGTACAACAATGAATTAAACGAAATTCCGAAATGGATTAAAAGTACTTTTTTGCCTAATTACGATGTAAAGAGCCAAAGTTCCGAAACGGACAAAATCAATTCTGAAATTTTAAGTATTAAAAAATTATCGAGTTATAATTCTAATGCAACTGAAATCATATCAAATCTCAAGCAAGTTGCTAAAGCATACAGAAAATGGATTGATGCAGAAAACACAGAAGCACAGGGAAATGAATTTGGGTTAGAAAATATTGCAAAGTGTGAAGTAATTTATAACCGAATAAATACAGGAATTAAGCATTTAGAAAATAACGCTAATGCTTTACGTTGTTTTCAATTAGCTAATACAGCAATTTATTTGCAAATGTTTCAAAGCCAATTAAACTTTGCTGAAAAGAAAGAAGGTTATGAGGTTTGGGAACAAAACGAAATTATCCAATACACTTATGCTGAATATGGAACAAAGCCATTCCCTACAGATAGTGAAGGAAAAATAACGGAACCAACTTGGCGACCTTTTCAATTAGCTTTTGTACTTCAATCTATCACTTCATTTGTAGATGAAAATTGTGAAGAAAGAGAATTGATTGATTTACTCTATTTCCCGACAGGTGGAGGAAAGACAGAAGCATATTTAGCAGTTTCGGCATTCTTGATTTTTTGGAGAAGATTAGAATTTCCTAAAAATTATGGAGGTGTAAACATTATTATACGTTACACTCTTCGTCTACTTTCGGCTCAACAATTTGAACGAGCATCAAAACTTATTTTGGCTTGTGATTTTATCCGTAACAATTTTAAGGATTTAGGAACAGAAAGAATTTCAATTGGATTTTGGGTTGGAAGTTCTTCAATTCCAAATGAGATAAAAAATACTTTTGGTACAGGTGCTGAAGAAAAACTTAAGAAGTTAATTGAAAAATTTCAGAGACAAACCTACAATTCAGATAGAGATGTAAACCCATTTCAGCTTTCAAATTGTCAGTGGTGCAATACCAAAATGATTTCTAAGATTAATCAAAATGATACTTCTTTTCAAATTGGACATAGAATAAGCGATAACAAATTGATTAGTTTTTGCTTAAATAGTAAATGTTGTTTTTCGGAAGAAGAAAAAAATGTTTTGCCTATTGTTTTAGTTGATGAAGATATTTACAACAGACCGCCAACCATATTATTTGCAACAGTAGATAAATTTGCAATGCTTGCTTGGAAAAGCGGAGCAAAAAATTTGTTTAATCAAAACACTAATCGTAAACCCGATTTAATTATTCAAGATGAATTACACTTGCTGAATGGAACTTTAGGAAGTTTAGTTGGTTTGTTTGAAAACGCTTTGTTAGAACTTTGCTCAGCAGGAAATCAAAAACCAAAAATTATTGCTTCAACGGCAACAGTTAAAAATGTAGACAAGCAAATACTTGGTTTATATGGAAGAGGTGCAAGAATATTTCCGCAGTATGCCACCAACTCAGATGATACATTTTTCTCAAAAGTAATCCCAGCAAGTAAGCGCAAATACATTGGCGTTTTACCTACAGGAAAAACGACAGTTGTTACAAATTTACAGTTATTAGCTTCGCTAATGTACGCAAGACTTGAAATTTGGCAACAATCTACAAACAAAGCAGATGCCGATAATTTTTGGACAATACTTTCCTATTTCAAGAGTTTAAAAGAAATTGGAAGGTTTGCCAACAAGATAAATTCAGAACTAAAGCAAACAGTTCAGCAATTACAAGTAAGATATTTGCAGGACGATTATCCAAAAAACTTAAATCACCATTACTTAGGGCATAAATTTTTAGAATTAACAAGCAGAATTCCTAACGAAAAAATTAAAAGAAATCTCGACAAATTAGATGCCCAATTTGAGGGAGATATAAATAATCGAAAATCTTATGATTTGGTTTTGGCTACCAATATGATTAGTGTTGGTCTTGATGTAAGCCGATTGGGTGTAATGCTTATGAACGGAATGCCCCTAAACACAGCAGAATACATACAAGCAAGTAGTCGTGTAGCGAGAAAAAATGAAGGTGTTGTTTTTACTCTTTATGACCCATTCAATACAAGGGATATTTCATTCTTTGAAGATTTTGTTCAGTTTCATAAAACATTTTACAGGCAAGTCGAGCCTTTAAGTGTAACGCCATTTGCTGAAAACGCTTTGGACAAAATGTTGTTTACTATGATACTTGCCTATTTCCGTCATACAACTCAATACACAGCTAATAATATGGCGAATGCTTTAATTGATGATAATGTAAAAAATGAATTGAAAACTAATCTTAATAATATTTTTTCAGCACACAAATTTGCTGAACAAGATTTAGAATTAATCAATGAGAAAATTGATGAAATACTAAAAAGTTGGCGATTTAAAATTGATGCACAAAATGATTTAAAATATTATTGGAAAAACCGTGCAAAAGAATCATTAATTACTCCATTACAAGATAAAATAAATGACACAGATGTTTTGGTTGCAATGCAATCAATGAGAAGTGTTGAGCCAAATTCTGAAATTTTAATTAGACAATACTAAGCTATGCCATTTCTAAAATTACAACACAGTAGAAGTAAACATATTTCAAATTACGGTGGAGTTGGCTCTATTATAGAAACAATAGATTGTTCGATTATCATAGAAACCTTTAATAATTGGGGGTATTCAAATTTGAATGAAGCATTATCAAAATTCATTTTAAAAGATGATAGATTATTACAGAGGTTAAAAATCAGATTTCCGAATTTGAAACACTTAGTTTCAATACCATCATATAAATCATATAGTCAAAAAATTCCGCCTATTGTACAACCAAAAGCAAACTATTTCCCTAAGTGGTTTTACTGCCCGCATTGCCACAAATTTGCTGATTATTCAGAATGGAAAAAACGTTGGCAAAGTGCAAGCAAGAATCTTGCATTTTTTGACCCACCAAAATGTACCAGCAGCGATTGTAAGGAAAGTCATTTAGAGCAAATACGATTTGTTTCTACTTGTGCAAACGGACATATAGACGATTTGCCTTGGGCGTATTGGAATAACCGTTTACCAAATGACAAAACTGATATTGAAGATAATAATGAAGAAAGTGAAACTAAGTTGGTTAAACCAAAATTAGATTTCTCAAAAAGATGTTGTGAAAATCAATCATTGAAATATAAGATAAGTAGAGAGAATACGGAACTATCAGGTATATGGATTAAATGTGAAAATTGCAAGAAAAAGGCAAACCTAAAAGGTATTTTTAACTATAAACAAAAATGTTTAGGTAAGAAATATTGGCTTGGACAAACAAAGGGTGAATTTTCAGTCGAAGATTGTGAGCAAACCACTTCTGTAAAAGTTAAAACAAGCAATAGCGTATATTATGCAAATACATTGAGCAGTTTATTTGTTCCCGATTTGCAGATAAACATTTCAAACGAAAATAGAATTGAAATTGACAACTTAGTTGCCAAGCAGAAATATTCTAATAAGGAAATTGCTGAATTTATAAGTGACATGAAAAAAATCTCAAAAGAATTAGTCGAGCAATATTTAGAAACAGGCGATATAAAATATATTCCTGATAATGTTTACCGTCAAACAGAATACGAATATTTTTTGAATAAAGAGCAACCTGACGACAAGCAAATAAAGTTTAGGGTAATAAATTGCGAAGACCAAATATTTGGATTCTCAAAACTTGTGAAAATTGATAAACTAAAAAGAATTAGTGTTCAAACTTCATTCACAAGAAACGAACCTATTGATGTTGATTCTATTTTGCAAGACCAAAATAATTATGAATACAATGTAAAAAGGCAATCTGTTTCAATAAAAAGATTTGATACTAAAACACTTCCTGCAATCGAAAGTTATGGCGAAGGCATTTTATTTGTTTTAGACAATAAACTTCTTTCAAAGTGGGAACAACAAGAAGAAGTTATTAAAAGAACTGAAATTATAAAATCGAACGCAAAAAATGCAGATTGGAAATCTCATAAAATTATTGCCAAAACTTTAACTCCAAGGAAAATTTTAATTCATACTCTTTCTCATTTAATTATGAGAGAATTAGAATATGTAAGCGGTTATCCTACATCCTCATTGCAAGAAAGACTTTTTGTAAGTGAAAATATGCACGGACTTTTAATATCTGCATTTGACGGCACAGACGGTTATTTGGGTGGACTTTCAAACTTATGCAACGACCTATTAAACTTGAATAAAATAATTGAGAGTGCAATATATCGTGCTACTGACTGCTCTTCCGACCCAATTTGTTTGGATTCAACAGGACAAGGTGTAGGACAATTAAACTTATCCGCTTGTCATTCTTGCTCATTGACACCTGAAACATCGTGTGAACTTTCAAACTTGTATTTAGACAGAAAATTATTAATCGATAAAAATTATGGTTACTTTAAATGTGATTAACTAATAGTAGCCAGCGCATTTGGGGGCACACTTTTTTTTCTTTTATACAGACCAACGGTTGTTCCTTTTTTGTTGGTCTGTTTCGACAAATGGCAGATAAAAATAATAGCAAACGAGTTTGTTGTTATAAATATATTATTTTGTTTACAATACTTGCAGGTAGCAACTCCTTCAAAAGCTGCTAAAATCATTTCTGGTTTTTCGATTTTGAAAAAATTTATTCTTTTTAACTTCGATGCCAGATAAAGCTGTTCAAGTATTAATTCAATCAAAATTTTAATTTTAAAATAATAAAAATTTCTATTGTAAATGGGCTTGCTAATGGCTCTTATAACTACACTGAATTGACTGAATAAAAGAGTCTTAATGTAGTGTACTGTTTCCTGTAAATGAATTTTAGCATAAAGGTATTGATAGCATCCAATAAAAATGGATTGATTCTTATTCAGCAAGTTTTCTAATCATGAAATATGAAGTGGAAAAATTAGTTTTAGATGTTTACTGTAATATGCTTCTTGATATTTTTGGATTACCTCGAGGAAAATATTCTCTCTTATGCATTTATAGGGTATAGTCAAACGCTGCATAAAATCGGAACCAACCAACCCTGTAAAATCAACTAAAAAATTCATGCAAAATATACCACCCTTTTTTATTTGTTTCTATTTATAACTCTTTAAATTGACACTACTAATTCCCACCTTTCACTTTATATCTTCAACTTTCTGGCTATCCATTGTATTCTATTTTGATTTTGACCTATTAGGGTGAATAGATTCATCAGTTTGGGGAATTTAATTAAGAGATTGATGATGAAGGCGGTTTTGGCTAACTCTGGGCTAATGCGTTTGTAGAGTGCCTTGTCGTAATCGGCTAAATAATGGGCAGTATAATTGTTAGATGTAATTGCGCTAATGGCTTGTTTGGCAGCGTAATATCCACTCCAAATAGCCTTATCTATTCCGTGTCCTTGCAATGGGTCTATTAGCGAAGCTGCATCACCGCATAGCATAAATCGGGTGCCAGATATGGGTTTATTCCCATTCCAAAACGGCAATCCAAAGCCTTTAAAATCAGTTAACTGTTCGGCATTTTGAAATCGGGCAGCTATACTAGGGTAGTTTGTAATGATATCTGACAAACTTTCCCTCAATTTTTTAGGGTCTTTTTCATTTTTCGCTTGAGAAATACCAAAGCCAACATTTACTTCGCCATTTGGTAGGGGAAACATCCAGAAATAGCCAGGCAACAACTCATTAAAGAAGTGAAACTCATTCACCCCAGATACTATGTCGGTTATTCCACTATAATATGCCCTTACGGCAGCAGCATTCCTAATCGGGTCTTTTTCATTAGGCATTAGTTGTCGTCTGACCACAGAATTTGCACCGTCTGCACCTATTATTATTCTAGCTGTTATTACGCTACCATTTATCAATGTAGCACTTACAAATTCATCAGTTATCTGAACTTGTTTTAATCTGTTGTTTTGTATTACTTCTGTATCAGTTTCATTTTTTACCAATTCCATTAGGAAATTGTCAAAACTGGTTCTTTTACTGTTATAGGTGTATAGTACCCAATCTAGGGTTATGGTTTTACCATTTGGTGCGAAAATGCTGGAACGTGTAATGCGTTCCACATCAATAAATTCCTTCAATTTATCAGCCCATATTAGGTTAATTTGTCGCATTGCTTTAAAGGAAGGTCCAGGAATAGCGTCGCCACATATTTTATCCCTAGGGTAGTTCTCCTTATCTATCACTACAACACGCAAGCCCTTACCATATAGGCTCAATGCACAGGCACATCCACTTGGACCTGCCCCAATTATTGCAACATCGTATATTAGTTGGTCTGCACTCAATTGAATATCCACATAAAGTTGCAAAAGTATAGGTCAATATTTTAAATTTAGATACTATAATTCATTCACCTGTTGGCTTTGAGTGGTATAAGTTTAAGTAAAAGTTAGCAAAACGCAGTTTTTATTATACTTTTGAAATAAGAAACACCTATACAATGAAAACTAAAACAACAAGTCTAAATGCCAACTATTTACACACATATTTTATTTTAATTCAGTACTAATCGTCTTTGCAAAAGAAAAACTTGAGTATTATAAATGGCTTGTTTGAAACCAATTAATTTTTATATTTTTCTTGTCCTATTTTTAGGCATAAACTTCAATATTTCAGCACAAAAGTGGGAAGATGAGTTCAGTCTATCTACTACTAATGGTAGGCAGGTAAAGGTCGAATATAAATATTCTACCAAAAGCTGTAATGGGGGTAAGCCTAATAAATTTAGGTACATAGTATCTGGCTCTAAGACCAATTATCCTTTATACTTAAACTGGAGCTTCGATTATTTTGATTGTAATGGTAACTACTATCAATTGAGGAGTAGTGTGAATCTAGAAGAGTTAGAAATAGGTAATGTAGAATCGCTAGATTATATATATGTAGGTGAAAAGAAAACCTTACCCTATAATATAACTACCAGCAGTAGAAACGAATCTGCCACGACACTAAAAGCCGTAGCTAAAACTAAGACGCCCAATAGAATTAAAGGGCCTTCAAAAATTTACATCGGGCAAACTGTCGAACTAAGCCAAGAGGGTGGTTCATTAGGCCTAGATACTAAATGGGTTTGGTACGTAGATAGTGGTCGCGTTAAGATAGGTGATGGGGAAATTTTAAAAGTGTCACCCAGACAAGAAACTACCTATTACTTAAGAGCTGAGGGACCTAACGATGAGAATACTGAATTTGTTACTTACGATGCTTACGTTAGTTTAGAAAGTTCTATGCCAACTGGCATTACAGGTAAATTGAAGATGTGCAGAGGAGAAACCCTTAGTTTGACTGTAGATGGTGGCACTTTAGGTGAAGGAGCTGAATGGCTGTGGTATAGCAACGGATGCGGTTCTAACTTTATAGCAAAAGGTAAAACTTTAATACTAAATAATGTTATTAAGGGAGGGATTTACTATGTAAGAGCAGTCGGTTCTCACAATACAACACAATGCATAAAGGCTGAAGTTTTGGTTTATAATAATTCTGAACCAGCATTCTCTGTAAAAGGGACTACGACCATTTGCCAAGGTCAAAGTGTTGAGTTGACCCTATTGGGTGGTAGTTTAGCTGATGATGCAGTTTGGAAATGCTACTCAGCCAGTTGTGGGGGCACATTAATATTATCATCTAATTCTAAAATATTTAATTTAACACCTTATTCATCTACTACTTATTATTTCAGGGCAGAGGGCTATTGTAATACAACTAATTGTGTAAGCATTAGTGTAAAGGTTAAGCAAACATCTATGGAACCTACTTCTATTGTTACTCCAAATGGTATGCGAAAAGGTGACAAGGTTAAGTTAAGCCTATTGGGCGGAAACTTGGGCACCAATTCTAAATGGGTTTGGTATAAGGGTGAAGTAAAGGAAGATAATATAGTTGGTGAAGGCGATGTAATACAAGTTAGGGCAAAATCAGGAAAGAAATATACGGTAGTAGCTAAAAGTGATTGCGGCCAAACCAAACCTATAAGTATCACACTTACACCCTTAAGAAACCATAACTTTCAGAGGACATATACAGACGCGAACAATACTTATACTAAGGCTTTCTTACATTTTGGCATAGGAATAGGAACATCTTTAATCACAAATAAAGTGCCCACAACTTGGATTAGCACTATTCCATCAAGAAACTACGATACTGTTTCTAAACTATCTGGTATGGGCATAGCATTAAGTGGGACATTTCACCCAATTATGAAAAAATGGATAAGTCTAGGGGGTAGCATTAACGCTGCATTTAACATAGGTAATCCAACTTTTTTAAATTTTAAAATAGGTGAAGAAGAATATAGCTATTTGCAAATTGAACCGAGCGGGGAACTTGCAATTGGGTTTAGAAGAATAAAGGCTTTAGCTAAGTATAAGATAAACAGTATTTCTCACGATTATAAATTTACATCTGCTAATAATAATAATCTAGGTGTAACTGAATACGATAATACTATTACACAACGGAGTATTAACTTAGGGTTGAGATTTGGTAGCTACAGCAGGATTAAGAATAACAACAAGCACTCTAAAATATTTGATATGTGTGCCATTTTCTCTAAGACTGAAATAAATGACGGTTACCCATTTCAAGTAAAAGATGTCTCTGATTTTCCTAATTGGGCAGTCGGAATCGGATTACATTATTCATCATATAATAGGATTAACCTAGGCCTTGAGGTAATTCCAAAACAGACCAGCAATGGAGATTATAGTTACTGGAACCTGACTTTTACCAAAACTTTAGACTTCTTCTACTAAGCCATATAAATTAGAAATGAATAAAACACTTAAAATTTTAATACTCTTCTTGGTAATAGTTGTTGGTGTGGTATTTCTATTGTCTCAACTTATGAAGGGATCCTCTAAAAAAGAAGTGGAAGAAGTAATAAATGGCCAACTATTTAGAAATACAGAGAAATTCAATCTTAAAACTGTACTTTCTGATACTACAATAAATTTAGAAAAGAACTTTCCTTACACAAAGTATTTTGAATCAGCAAACTATAGCACTGGTAAAAACATAGCGATAGACTTAGCCACCTTAATTAATTTTAACAAAGGTGATGCGGAGAAAACGGGTATGTTTTATTCGGAATTACTCACCAACAAACTTGCAGAATATTTAAAGCCTAGAATGAAGAATTTTAGCATTGACTCTTTTATTTACTTAGAGAAATGGGCAGAACAGTTTAAAAGTTATTCTGAAGTTGACCAGCAAAATAGCATAATGCACGAAATAGTCTATGACTATTGGATGAATTCCATTACGACCAACTTACGTAAACTAGACTCTATTGACCAGGGAGCTAAGTTTACCTTTAAATACAAATACTTAAGGGCCAGGTGTGCACAAGAAAAGTATTTAACTAGTATTGGCTTTAGCAGTACAGAGAAAGTGATGAACAATTTGACCCAACAGAAGTGGGGCTACATCATCAAAAGATTCTTTACAGAAACGAGTATATTTTTAAAAATTGGAATGGTATTATTCTTATTTTTAACCCTATATGGATATATATGCATTATTAAGCAACATACCAAAGGCAGAAAACGATGAAATACATTTTACTAACTATTGTCTTATTGACAATAACGCTAACCAACACAGGTTCAAAAAACCTAGGCTATGATAAAAACTTAGTAGATATAGCCTCTACTAAATACAATGGTAATAAATACGAAACTATAATGATGAGCCGTAAGGGCGAACGCGTTAAGGCTAAGTATTTTGCGGCTAAAGACGTTAATAACAATTCGGTGTATCAACGCTATAAGCAATGGGCTGTTGGTAAGAATATAATATTGGTATCTAGCGGTACTTATATGGACAATTCATTTAGCCCAGTTGGTATTACTATAGATAATGGGGTTATCGTAAATAAATCATTAGAAAACTTCGATGGTTTGGTTATAGTATATGCTACTGGTGGTATCGCTGTGTCTAACATTAAAGACGGTAATCTGAGCATAAATTGCGATGGAGGCAATAAAACCTATGACGTAAAGAAGCCATACGATAGAATAAACTTTATGAATTGTGCCGTAGAAGTGGGCGCAACAGTATTTCAAACCCACCTATTGGTATTCAAAAATGACATTAAAGTAGGTCAATCCAACAGTAGTCAAACCCAAAGAGAACGCAGATTTTTAGCAGCTTGCAAAGACGAAAATGGGGTAGTGCATCACTTTGTTATTAATTCTCCAGGTAACTGTAGTCTTTATGAATGTACCAAACGCGTGAAAGAACTTTTGATAAATGGAAAAGATATGGAGGAAGTGGTATTTATGATTAATCTAGATACAGGTGCGCAAGATGTATTCAAAGTATATGATGCAGATGGTTCTGAAAACACTTTAATTAAGGGTACTCAAGACTTAAGCATTGCTGCCAATCTATTGGTATATTATTACGAATAATCTATTTCTTTAGCACTACGAGATGCCAATTTGCTTCCGATATCTAATTGCACTAGTGTTCCTACTAGCTGGTAATTCTTTGCTTAAAGCGCAACGAATAATTGCGTATTATCCATTTGACAATAGTACCACAGATGCTAGTGGAAATGGAAATAATGGGATGATAAGTGGCACTGTGAAGATGGGAATGGATAGGTTTGGCAACCCTTGTGGAGCATTAAGTTTTAATGGAGTAGATGGATACATTAGTGTGCCGAGTTCTAAAACAATAAAGTCCCCTAAAGACGAATTCTCTGTAACGGTTTGGTACAAAATTGAGCAAAGCCCAATAACGCCGAGCATAAAGTGGTTAACGCTAGTGTGTAAAGGCGATGTAGCCACAGAGACACTAAAGAATCCTCAATACAGGGTACAGGTAATGCAGAGTCCCAGTCAGAGCACAATTTCCATTAATACTGATTTCACTGAGTATGATGCCGACTACAATAAACATCCATTTCAATATGGTGAATGGCATTTTTATGCAATGGTGTATGACGGTAACGCTGTAAAAGTATATTTAGATAATGTATTGCAATGGAGTTTCGCCTATTCTAAACCATTAGAAGAGAATGATGCACCGTTATATATAGGTAAAGATGTCCCCGGTTCAACTGAATTTTTTTGTGGTTCATTAGATGAATTGAAGATTTTCAACGACGATTTAAGTGAAAATCAATTAACTGCCCTTTATAACGATACCAGGGGTTCAAACTTTGATGGAGAATTTTCTTTGCAATTAAAAGACGATATTCAGGTAAATACAGATAAGAATGAATGTTATGCAACTGTAAATTATTCTGATCCGATTTTGAAAACTGGGTGTACTCAAGTAAATCTAACCAGATTTAAAGGTTTACCATCTGGTTCAAAATTTCTACCCGGTATCCACAACGTCAGTTATAAAGCTGAGAGTTCTCTAACTGGTCAATCACAAATAGTTAACTTTAGAATATTTGTAAAAAATACATCTAAGCCAGCACTAATTTGCCAAACTGATACGAACTTAGTAGCAAAAAATAAAGAGGGAATTGCCTATAAATATAAGACACCCATTGTTAAAAGTTGTGGTAAAGTAAACGTTACGTTAATAGCGGGAATTAATTCTGGAGATGTATTTCCCATTGGTGTTACTAAGTTAAAGTTTAAGGCTACAGATGAATTTGGAAATATAGCTGAATGTGATTATAATGTAACGGTGACTAAGACAGAAGAAATTGCCCAAATCACTCCCAAACCAAAAGAAATCCCAAAGCCAGACCCAATTAAAGTTGAGCCACCTAAAAAAACAGAACCAGCACCACCAATTAATAAACCGAATCCAGTTAAGATCCCAGATCCAGAACCTGAATTAGAGGAAATAGATACCCGACCTCCACCTAAACCAAAAGGGGAACCTAAGAAAATACCGCCACAGGAAAAACCAAAGCCACAAGAAGTGCCTAAGAAAGAAGATAGCTATAAAGACCCAATATCGGGCACACTAGTAATCACTAAGTTTAAAGAGCTATTTGACAACTGCGAACTGACTTTAGCCATATATGATGATGCCAAGGAAGATGGAGATATTGTATCCATTTACTTTAACGATGAACTAATAGTAGATCACGAGACCCTACAAAATAGATCTCATAGAGTAATTTTTAGGAATCTGAAATTGAAACAGGATCAAGATAATTTCTTTATTTCCAAGGCTTGGAACTTAGGTAGTTCGCCACCAAACACAATGAACATAGAAATATACAGTGGCACCGTAAGCGAAGAGGACATTCTGAAACGAAAAAAGAAAACTGTGAAAATAATTAGCCTCGATTCTAAAATTGGGGTATCTGGGGCAATAAAACTTAATTGTAAGTAAACCTATGAAATTATTTAAACTATCCATTGGGGTCACCATTTTGGTTCTTTGTGTATCGCTTTATTCAGTACACACCATTCAGGCTCAAACTGTTAATACCAGTTCTGATAATTTACAAGAAGAATTAGATAGTTTCTTTATTGATATAGATAAACTAGAATCTACAGAAAGTAAATATGATCTCTTATTTGAGGTCAGACAAAAGAAAGTTAAAATAATTACAAATAGCTTATTGTTTATTGACAGTTTGGAGAATCTGGTTAAAATTCCTGCAAATGATAAACCCGCAAGCACTAGAAATAAATTATCAGAGCGAGACACAAATAATTTACAATTGCTATGTAAATATGACTCTGCTACAAATAATTTAAACAAGTATGGTGCAGCTATAGAAGAGGAACAGAGAATTCTAAATGAATTATCTGATATCAAACAAGGATACCAAAATAGTAAAGTTAAGAAAGGTAAAAAGGTATCTAAAAGTTTAGCAACATTTCAAGGTAGCAAAACAGTAAATTTTAAAGGAATAAAGTTAAATTTATTTACCTGTTCTACAGATAGCAATACTGTAAAATTGCACTGGAAAAATACAAGTGGAAAAAATTTCGAAAATCTAGGTAATGTACTTGGATATTTAAATGCAAGTAAAACAGAAGTGTTGATGTTAACTAATGGTGGTATGTATAATCCTAATGCAGAACCGCAAGGTCTATATATTGAGAAAAAAAAAATATTGAGACCGCTTGATACCACAAAGCCAAAAAATTCTGGCAATTTCTATATGCAGCCCAACGGCGTATTTTATGTAGAAAGTGGCGGTAAATGTAAGATTGACAGTACAGATCGTTTTGCATATCTACTATATAAGAAGGGCATTAAGCCGGAATATGCTACGCAAAGTGGGCCTATGTTGGTTAGGGGTGGAAAGATAAATTCAAACTTTACTAAAAACTCAACCAACAGAAAATTAAGAAGTGGTGTCGGAATAGCTGCTTCAGGAAAGGTTGTATTTGTTATATCAGAAGGGGATATAAATTTTTATGACTTTGCACTTTTTTTTAAAGAAGTATTTGGCTGCAACAATGCACTTTTTTTAGACGGTGTTGTATCTAGAATGTATTTGAAGGATTTTAAATCTAATGAAAAAGGTGGTGACTTTGGTCCCATTATTTCAGTAACAAAAATAGCTAAAACCAAATGAGAATCTTGATTTTTTTATTCCTCATTTGTTTGTTCACCAGTCACTTAGGCTTTGGTCAGTACAAAATTGAGAAAAATGTATATTTCGCAGGTAAATACTACGATGTCTTTATACTTCGTATAGATACCAATACAATAAAACGTTTAAGTTTAGCAGACGTTAATGGTGGTAAATTCAACAACAATTTCTTTATAAGTGCCTGTATCAGTGATGATAAATGCAACCCATTAGGATTATTTGTAACATCTGGTGACAAAATGCAAGAGGTGAACTTAAATGACGGTTCAGGGAATTTTTACTTAAAGCCAAATGGCGCTTTATTAATAACTAAAGATCGTGCTGTAATATGTGAATCTAGCGATATAAAGAAGTATAGTTTAATAAAATGGGGAGTCCAAAATGGTCCAATGTTGCTTAATAACGGAGCAATCAATCCACAATTCACTACAACATCGCCAAATCAATATCCCAGAAGTGGGGTAGGGTTGATGAACGAAGGAAACAATACTTATCTAGTATTTGCAAAAAGTAATGCTAAAGTTACTTATTATGAGCTAAGCACATTATTCTTGAAGAAATACCACTGTCTCAATGCTTTACACCTTGAGAGTTCCAATATAGAGATGAATTTGCCTCATTACACTAAATCTACTCAAGGGAATGTGTGCCACTTATGGATTTATGAAACTGGAGAGTAATGTGCTCCTTCAAATTAATCATAATCTTAATTTACAATTATCCTTGCATTACCTTCGCTAGATGGAAGTAGAGGTTAAAGATTCAAATGGAAACTTACTAATTGAGGGGGACAATGTCCACATTATTAAGGCTATTAAAGTGAAAGGTGCACCTGACTTAAAGCAAGGTTCTGTTATGAAAAACATCAAATTCACCAACAATGTTTGGGAAATTCAGGGTAAAATAGGAACTACAATGATGGTGGTTAAGACTGAATTCGTAAAGAAGAGTAATTAATTATCCCGCTAAGCTCTATACTTCTCTAAAGTACCAGGCTATACTGAACCCAGCTGCAACACTTAAAAAAACACCAACCCAAACTTCTGTACTGTAGAAGTAATAACTTAATAAGCCAATGCTACTGGTTAATAAACTTAACTTAGCATATCGCACCTGCTTTTCATTCAGCCATTTACTTAATATTTGAATAATTAGGTATAGGGCCAAAATTGATAATATACCTCCTGCTAATATTGATTTATTTTGGTCTGCTGGCCACAATTCTATAGTTCCGTTTGCGATGGTAGTATTTAGTGTCATTTTATTGTTACAATTTCAATCTGTAGTATTTGCCGGGTAGTCCTTCTATTATATCAACCATTTCTAATTCTAGTAGTAACAAATTTAGCTCACTAGTAGTTAGCTCTACATTCTGAGTTAAAACATCAATAGATAAACGGTCGTGTTCGCTTAATAGTTTGACTAGTGATTTGGCTTTTGCAGGTATGTTTAGTTTGGTGTAGTCCTTTTCAGTTTTGGGGCTTGGGTCATCCCATCTCATATGGTATGCTATTTCATCACCACTAGTTACAAGGGTAGCTTTTTGTGTTCTAATTAAGTAGTTGCAACCTTCACTTTGTTTATCACCTATCCGCCCTGGTATGCTAAATATGTCTCGGTCATAGTTTAGGGCCAGTTGTGCTGTAATCATTGCGCCCCCTTTTATAGCAGTTTCTACAACTAGTGTGCAGTCAGATATGCCAGCTACAATTCTATTCCTAGCAGGGAAATTTCCAGGTTCTCCGTGGGTATAGCTCCAAAATTCAGTTAATAGTCCACCATTTTGAAGCATATTAATAGCTAAGTTTCTGTTAGATGCTGGGTATATGTGTTGCATTCCTGTTCCCATTACCCCAACTGTACTTAGGTTATTTTCTATAGATTGTTTATGTGCAACAGTATCTATACCGGCAGCTAAGCCACTTACTGTCAAAACATTGTATTTTTGTAGTTGAGTTACTATATTGGCGCAAATATCTTTACCATAGGCGGACATTTTTCTAGTGCCAACAATAGCTAAAATTCTTCTTTGGTTTAGGTCTGCATTTCCTTTATAAAATAATAAGATGGGTGAGTCCATTGCTTCCTTTAGTCGATATGGATAATCTTGATTTAGGTAGTAAAGTACCTTTATATTGTGCTTAACTATAAAATTGACTTCGTCATCTATTTTCTTGAGGTTTGCGCCTTCCTTAATTCTATTTATTATTTCTTTACCTATGCCAGGTATTTTCATTAAGGCTCTAGTCGATTCAGTAAATACCGCATCAGCAGAACCGGTATAAGCAATTAAATTTTTAGCTGCAACTGGCCCAACTTTAGGTAAACTTTGCAACGCCAAAGCACTTCTTATTAACTCCCAATCCATTATTTAACTTAATTTGCCTGCTTCAAATATGCATAAACTAAAGCATTCTTCAGTTAGACTATTTACCATACTTGTAATTTTAAGTATCTGCAGTCATAATGCATCTGCACAGTGGAATGTTACCATTACAGATGCTGGCTATGGCACTGGCATTCCAGATGCTGTTATTTTAGTAAATGGCATTTTTAAGAGCAATACCAGTAATGCTCAAGGCAAAATAGAAATTCCCAACACTATCACGCAGAAATTTAGTTATCCTGCCCAGATACAAATAGTAGGTATAGGCTATAATTCTAAGTCGATTACCATTTATAGTACAATTGTAGATACTAATGTTCAACTAGAAATAGGGGCTGCATTTCAAGAAATAGTGGTAACCAGCAATAGAGAAGGTGAAAGTAGGGTTCGCCTATCGCAAAGTCTAGAAGTTATTCGCCCAGAATTTATAGCCAACACCCAGACTACTCAATTAAATCAAGTCTTGGCAAAATTGCCTGGTGTTAATATACAGAAAGATCAAATGTCTATAAGGGGCATTAGTGGTTTTAGCTATGGTGCAGGTAGTAGAATTTTAATGTTGCTGGACGATATGCCATTGTTAAGTGGTGACGCAAGTGATGTAAAATGGGCATATCTACCAATTGAGAATTTCAGCCAAGTAGAAGTCTTAAAGGGACCAGCAGCCAGTTTATATGGTTCATCAGCACTAGAGGGTACCATTCAGTTGCGAACAGCATTACCTTCTGATACAGAATTTGTAGGCTATAGATTATTCGCCTCTGTATATGATGATCCAAATCCCAAAAGTTTCAAAATTGCCAAATCTGGTAGTCGAATGCAATTCGGTGGAAACGTAGCTTATCGCAATACATTTGGCAAAATAGGTTTGGTCACAAGTGTATATCAATTAACTGATAATGGATACAGAATAGGCGAAAACTTTAATTTACTTAGAGCAAATGTCCGCTTAAATGGGCATTTAGATATTCAGAAAAAATGGCTTTGGGCTGGTAGCATTAATGGTTTTAGGCAAAAGGGTTCAGACTTTGTATTATTTGGAGACGTAGCTAGTCCTTTAACGCCTCTAGCTGGCACTATTAGTCCGTATGACAATAAAAGGTACCACTTAGATGGTAGCATCACTTATTATCAAAATTTAAGAACAAGTCATAGCTTAAAGTCTAGATATTTTAAAACCCTAAATAGTAGTCAAGTAGGAAACAGTAGTAATGCTGGGATATGGTATCTTGACTATCTATTTTCTAAAAAATTACCTACAATTGGTAAACTTTATACCAGTCTAAATGCAGGTAGTACCTTTACATATACTACTGTAACTAGCCCAACACTTTACAGAAATCATAGTGGAAGAAATGCGGCTGCTTATTTAGAATTAAACCCTGAAATAGGAAGATTTAAATTTACCCTAGGTGGCAGGTACGAGTACTACAGCATAGACAATGTAAAGCCAGTATCTATACCAGTATATAGGTTAGCTACTAATGTGAAATTAACTAATGCTACATTTCTAAGAATGAGTTTAGCCCAAGGCTTTAGATACCCAAGTGTTGCAGAGCGATTTAGCAGAACTCAAAGTGGCGCTATAAAAATATTTCCAAATGAAAATTTGAATGCCGAACGCGGAAAAACATTTGAAGCAGGAATTCGCCAATTATATAAACACAAACGATTAAGTGGCTATGTAGATGCCTCGGCTTTTCAATCGCGCTATGACAATATGATAGAGTTTCTGTTTGGACTTTATTTACCTGATACAGCTTCACCCACACAGGCATTCAATTATTTAGGCTTTGCAGCCCAAAATATAAAATCAACTCAAATTACTGGTTTCGAAATAAGTACAGGTGCTAAATATGAGTATGAGAAAGGAAACATTCAAACGTTGATAGGCTATACGTACATAAACCCTTTAAATAAGGATTACAATAGAACAGTTGCAGATACAGCTAGTTATTCGCAATATTTAAAATATAGACGTGCCCACACTTTTAGAGCAAATCTTGACGCAAGTTATGGTCGCTTTGGATTTGGAGCATATTACAGCGCTATGAGTGGATTTCAGAATATGGACTTATTCTTTATAGAATTAATCAAAGGGCTGAAACAGAATAACTATTGGCAAGACTTTTCAAGAGCATCTATTATAGACTTTAGACTAAGTTTTAAATTTAATTCTAAGGTGAATTTAAGTTTCAATGTCAAAAATGCTGGTAACAAATTATTTATGGAGGTTCCAGGCAATACAAATGCTCCACGCACATTTACGCTGCAATTATCTGGACAGTTTTAATATTAATTAGGGCTATACTTAAACCTTCTTATATTTGCTCATTATTGTCATAGGCGAATAGTTATAGGGGTAATTAATGCCAATTCTGTTAGCAAAAAAAATAAACTGAGTACGTGTCAGATAAAATAATTAAAGTTAAAGATATCCCTTGCGGTGCAGATGAATTGTTCTTAATATCTGGACCTTGTGTGATAGAAGATAGAGATACAATGTTTAAAACTGCTGAAAAATTAGCAGAGGTGAGCCAAAGGTTAAATATCCCGATTATATATAAATCTAGTTTTCAAAAAGATAATAGAAGCTCAGCTGATTTTTACCAAGGACCTGGACTAGATGAAGGTCTGAAAATTTTACAAGAGATTAAACATCAGTTTGGTTTTCCTGTACTAAGCGATATTCATTATCCAGACCAAGCTAAACCAGCTGCAGAAGTATTAGATGTTATTCAAATACCAGCATACCTAGTAATGCAAACGGTATTAGTTACTGAGGCTGCTAAAACTGGTAAAGTTATAAATTTGAAGCACGCACAATTCTTGGCACCAGAAAATATGATTAAGCCCGCTGAGAAATGTATAGCTGCTGGAAATGATCAAATTATATTAACAGAACGTGGTTATGTGTTCGGTTATAATGACCTAATAGTTGACCCACGTGCTTTCTATCATCTTCGTCAAACAGGATTTCCTGTAGTATTTGACATTACACATTGCATTAGAAAATACGGAATACCTAGTGCTGACCCAAAGGGTGGTTCTCGTGAATTTTTACCTACAATAGCCAGAGCTGGTGTAGCTGCCGGCATAGACGGATTATTTATAGAAACACATCCAGAGCCAGGCAGAGCACTTTGTGATGCTGCTAGCCAAATGTGCGTGTATGACTTAGAGCAATTTTTATTGCCACTTATCGCCATACATCAAGCTGAGGTTCAGTCAAGAAATTTAACAACAATAGAAAACAACTAAGAAATTACAGAATGGAACTTTATCTAGATAGCGTAGATATGAATGAAATTCAAGAAGCCTTTAAATTGGGCTTTTTGTCAGGATTAACTACCACACCTACCTTTATGCACAGAGAGGGAATCACTGATGTAGATGGTACTATATTGAAATTAGCCAAAATGGTTCCTGTACTTCAAGTAGAAGCCCTAGGCGAAACAGCAGAAAAAATATATGAAGAGGCAGTAAGACTTACTAACTTAGGTTTAGATAAAAGTACTACAGTTTATAAAATTCCAGTCTCGCTAGAAGGGGTTAAAGCCTGTAAAATGCTGGTAGATAATGGTTTTAAAGTTAATATACACCTAATATATACTCTGCAACAAGCCTATATGGCTATGGCAGCAGGTGCTACCTATGTATGCCCATTAGTTGGAAGATTACAGGACCAAGGTCACGACGCATTAGACTTAGTAAGTCAATGCGTGAATGCTGTGAATTACTACGGTTATGATACCAAAATTATGTTTAGCAGTGTTAGAAATGTAGAGCACGTACGTAATGCTATAAACCTAGGAGTTCATACCATCACTGTTCCTTGGAAGTTGATGAAAGTTTTGACAGACAATAACTTCACAGCACTAGGTACCCAGCAGTTTTTTGAGCATACCCGCCTTATGACATATAAAGTTTCTGATGTAATTAGAGATTACAATCCTCGTGTTAAGGTAGAAAATAGTATTCTAGATGCTATTGTACAAATGACAGAAAGTGGATTAGGTGCTGTAAGTGTGGTAAATAGCAATGATGAGTTAATGGGAATATTTACAGATGGTGACCTTAGAAGGTTGCTAAAAGAAAAAGGTAAAGACGCTTTGGAAATGAAAATTTCAAATTTGGAACACAAGTTGCCCTTACATATTTCAGGTTCAGCACTATTAATTGAGGCTTCTGAAATGCTTAAAAAACACAAAGTTGATAATTTAATTGTTGTTAACGGTAACACACCAGTAGGTATGTTAGACATTCAAGATATTGTAAAAATTAGCGAGATTTAAAATTTTGGAACAAATACAAATCGAAAAAATTGCCAATTCCTTCATCTCTGCTGGGGGTAAATTTGTAGCTACACCTGAAGAAATTAGGAGAAAATTACTACCTATTAAGGCTTTTGTCTTTGATTGGGACGGTGTATTTAATAATGGAAATAAAGACATAAATGGAGATAGCCCATTTAGCGAAAGTGATAGTATGGGTACTAATCTACTTCGATTTGGCTATTGGCTTTTAAATGGCAGTATGCCACTTACGGCAATTATTACTGGTCAAAATAATCAAACTGCTTTGGAATTTGCAAAGCGTGAAAATTTTGATGACGTATTTGCAAATGTTAAAGATAAAACTTCTGCATTTACGCATTTCACTTTAGCCCATAACCTAAAGCCTGAGGAGGTTTTATTTGTATATGATGATGTATTGGATTTACCTGTGGCCAACATTTGTGGGGTTAGATTCTTTGTTAAAAACGGCGGTACTTTATTGATGCGTGAATTTGTTGAGCGCGAGAAAATGGCAGACTATGTAACTGCCAATACTGGGGGTAGCTATGCTGTAAGGGAAGTTGCAGAATTGCTATTAGGTTTAAAGGGCGTTTACTCTGAAGTTTTACATCATAGAATCAAATATAGCGATACCTATACTGCATACTTAAAGAAAAGATATAGCCATCACCCAAGACTCTATACACTAATGGATGGTGAAATAAAGCGTTCTACTTAGACTAGTTTAGGTCTTTCTGTAGTTGGTAATATATCTGAATAGTGAGTGTCATCTATGTGTTCTTGCAGGCTGTTTAGCTCAATAAATACAATTTCCGTGATAGCTATTATTTCGTGCCAAACATATGGATGAATGTTTATTTGAATTGGCTCTTTAATGATTAAGGAGAATATTTCATCAGTTAGTAAATTTTTTGCATTAAGTTCAATAGTGCCACTTAGCAATATAAATACTTCAGGATTTTTAGTTACGCTAATGCCACTATGGTAGTGCCTACCGTTAACTGTTTGGGCGTTTCTTCTGCCTAATACCATAGTTCCAATTCTATTTGATTCGAATTCGTAAGTACCACCTTTTTCTGTGGTGCTAATATGTTTTAAAGCGATGATGTCAATTCCTTGCATTGTGATTCGTTATGCTTATTTGCAAAATGAAATAAAATATTTAATTAAAACATACTAATAATATTATTTAGTATGAAAAATTATTCTTGCCACTAAATCTGAAATAAATAAAAATAGTATAAAATTAATTATGTATAATACGAAGCTTGATTGAAAGTTTTTAATTAATGTTGCAACACCAATTATAATATAAATCCGCAACGTAATTATGACTCAAAATAGCAATCAGATTTCCATTGCTGCATTTGCAGAAGAAGCACCAAAAAATGTTGTGCCCATTCTAATTGGTGTAATGTTAGGAGTATTATTAGCTGCTTTAGATAACAGTATTGTTAGTACAGCAATGCCCAATATAATCACCCAACTTTCAGGTGCGGAATTATATAGTTGGCCATTTACTGCCTATTTACTTTGTAGCACAGTAATCATTCCCATTTCTGGAAAGTTTGCTGATAACTATGGTAGGAAACTTATATACCTGTACGGTATTTCTATCTTTATTTTCGCTAGTTTTCTGTGTGGTATTAGCCAAACAATGATTCAACTTATATTAGCAAGGGGCCTGCAAGGTATGGGTGGAGGTATTATATTAAGTAGTGCATTTACCATAGTAGGGGAATTGTTTTCTCCTAGAGAGCGTGGAAAATATATGGGGTATGTAAGTAGTATGTTTGGGTTTGCAAGCATATTAGGCCCTAGTCTAGGTGGATATTTAACTGAACATTTCGGTTGGCATTGGATATTTCTGGTTAACATTCCCCTTGGTATCATAGCATTGCTTGCCGTATATATTTATATGCCAGCAAATAGTTCTCTAAGTTTAGTTAAGAAAAAGATAGAAATAGCGGGTATCATTCTGTTAATACTTGCAATTGTACCTATGCTTCTAGCTTTAAATTGGGGTGGAGATTTATTTGATTGGAACTCACTTACCATTATAGGTATGTTTGCTTTTAGCGCAATAATGTTATTAGTATTCATTAGAAACGAGCGACAATCTGACAATCCCATTATTCCATTACATTTATTTCAAAGTCGCATATTCAATGTAAGTGTTATTTCCATAATGCTAAGCAATATCACTTTCTTCGCTTGTGTCATATTTATTCCCCTTTATGTAAAGTCTGTATTAAACAAATCTGCATCAGAAACTGGCGCAACTATCACCCCATTAATGTTAAGCTTTGTTGCATCAGCTATAATATCGGGCAGATTGGTAGCAAATACAGGTAAGTATAAGTTTATTGTGATGTTAGGTTTTAGTTTCGCATTAGTAGGAATGTTTTTATTAAGTCAACTCGGCGTTAATATCCCAAACGGGTATTTAATTCCAGTTCTTATTTTAGTAGGTTCAGGCTTGGGTCAGTTAACCCCAGTCTTTAATCTTTGTGTTCAGAATGCATTTCCGCAGCGTGAGTTGGGTGTAGTAACCAGTTCTGTTGCTTTTTTTAGAAATATAGGCGGTAGTTTGGGCTCTGCTATATTGGGTGCAGTTATGTTATTTACTTTAAGAGATGAATTTGCCTTTTTCTTTCAAAACCATCAATTTCCTGCACAAGTTCAACAAATTTTACACAAGCCGACAGACTTGTTTAATGAAAATAAAATTGGGCTTCTTGGTAAGTTTTTAAATAAGTCTCAAATAGCTGAATTGTTTGGTACTATGCAGATTGCGCTACCACAATCACTCCGATTGATATTTTTAATCGGATTTTTTACCAGTTTAGTGGGTTTAATATTTTCATTTTTCCTAAAAGAAATTCCAATGAAAACCCAGAGCGATATGGATAAAGAGCGTGCAAATAGATAAATTCTTTAGGCTAAAACTAACATAGCTATCTTGTATTTGCACATATTTGTAAACAATGCAGTCAGATGAAATAGCTAACATTTTAGATTCATTGCTACCAGGCCAAAGTACCATACATCACACACTTATAGCTGGGCTTCCTAGCGGTACGCCTGTTTATCTATCAGTTTATGTATATAAGGGACTAGAGTCAGGGCCCACACTACTGATAAGTGGAGGACTTCACGGTGATGAAGTAAATGGAGTAGAAATAGTACGACGATTAATAGAAAGTGAAAACTTAAAAGTGAAAAAGGGTAACGTTATTGCCATACCACTTATTAACATCTATGGTTTTTTAAATTTTAATAGAGAACTTCCTGATGGTAAAGATGCCAATAGAAGTTTCCCTGGGGTTAAGATGGGTTCACTAGCATCTAGAGTTGCTTGGCACGTAACCAATATGATTTTACCAAACATTGATATGGGGATAGATTTCCATACTGGTGGTGCAAACAGAAGTAATTTTCCGCAAGTAAGGTGTGACTTTTTAGATAGTACTGCAATAGAAATGGCTACATTATTTTCTCCACCTTTAATTGTAAATAGTACTTACATAGATGGATCTTTACGATATGAAGCTAAAAAGTACGGGAAAAGCATTGTGGTATATGAAGCTGGTCAATCTTTGCGCTTTAGTGAGTTTGCCATTGAACACGGAATAGCAGGGACACTAAGATTTTTATATAAGTACGGTTTTACAGATGCAAATCCAACTGATATGATACAACTGCCACCTATTATTATAAATCGATCCACTTGGATTAGGGCCGAAGATGCAGGCTTGTTTCAGTTTTATATAGATGAAGGTATGCAGATACAAGAAGGTCAAAAGCTAGGACAAATTAGTGACCCATTTAATGAATATCAACGCATTGTCACTTCTCCAGTAAATGGTTTTGCCATTGGTGTAAATTATAGTCCGGTAGTATATGCAGGCGATGCTTTAATACATATTGGCCTAGTAGATGTAGATGGTACTTAATTTAGACAATATCTAAATTAGAAATAGATTCAACTACTATTTTTACCTTATCAAATCCTTCATAACTTTGCCCAGATTAATTATAAGAGATTATATCACATTGACAACGAACGGAAATACTGATATTCAACACATTAACTATCTAAATAGTACACTATCAATTATTTATAAAATTGATTTTAGCAACAACATAGTTCAGGTTGATTTTCATCAGTTTTTTCATAATCTTAATTTCTTAATTGCCGAAATTTATTAACTAACAGGAAAAGAATTGTTCATATATGAATAGCAATGTTGCAGGCGGTCTATTAGGGCTACCGAATGAAATAGCCTTAGGTTTATTAATAACACTTTTATTACTATTAGGTGTCATAGCCGTAATTTTATACCGAGCTAGAAAGCAGGTAGATTTATTGAGAAATGTAAATCAAGATATAGTTCACAAAGAAACTCGACTTTCTAAGTTGCTATTTTGGTACAATACCAGACTAAATAAAACTATGTTTTTCCTATTTTTAGGTTTGGTTATCTTTCTATTCTCTGTAGTAGGGTGGTACGGCAGGGCTCAGGACTTAGGTACACAAATTGGATACGCTCCTGAGCAACCAATTAAATTTAACCATAAGCTTCACGCAGGTCAATACAACATACAATGTCAATATTGCCACATAGGCGTTGAGAAAGGCAAACAAGCAGGCATACCATCACTAAACGTTTGTATGAACTGTCACAACGCCATACAACAAGGACCACAATACGGTAAAACTGAAATCGCCAAAATTTATAAAGCGATGGACTATGATGCTGAAAAACGCGAGTACGGTAATAACCCAAATCCAGTAAAATGGGTAAGAATTCACAATTTACCTGATCACGTTTACTTTAACCACGCCCAACACGTTAAGGCGGGTAAACTACAGTGTGCAAATTGCCACGGTGCTGTAAATCAAATGGAGCGTGTACAGCAAACAGCTACCCTTGAAATGGGCTGGTGTATAAACTGTCACCGTGAGAAACAAATAGACAGTAAAGGCAACAAATACTATGCTGCAACTTATGACTTTGTTGAGAAACACAAAGCATATACAGTCGCACAAATGGGCGGTCTTGAGTGTGCAAAATGTCACTATTAATCAAACCAATCATTTACCTAAATTAAGCAGATTAAACAATGGAAAAGAATACTCCTAAATATTGGAAAGGCTTAGATGAACTCAATAGTGAGCCATCATTTGTCAGGGCTAAACAAAATGAGTTTGCTGAGAAATTGCCAATGGGCGATGTCTTAAATGATGATACTTTAGGCCTAACAACTGGTCGTCGTGATTTCCTAAAACTAATGGGTTTTAGTATATCTGCAGCCACTTTAGCGGCTTGTAGTAAGACTCCAATTAAAAAAATAGTTCCTTACGTATTTAAACCTGTAGATTATGAGCCAGGCATAGCCAACTATTATGCGACTACCTGTATGGGTTGTCAGGCTAACTGTAGTTTGATAGTTAAGACTAAAGAGGGCAGACCAATTAAAGTAGAGGGTACTGATAATTCTCCTATTAACAAAGGTGGAGCTTGTGCGGTAGGTCAAGCAACTATTTTAAGCTTGTATGATTCTGGAAGACTAGCCGCTCCACAATCTGCAAGAAAAGCAACTACTTGGACCAAACTAGACCAAGAGGTACAAGTTAAACTTAATAATATTTCTACTTCTGGTGGCAAAATAGTATTGCTAACAGGATCGGTTAATGGTCCAACTTCATTAAAAGCAATAAACGAGTTTAAAGCAAAATATACCTCAGCCCAACATATAATGTATGATGCTGTTTCATTCAGTGCTTTAATTGATGCTCACAAACAAGTATTTGGTATTGATGCAATTCCTGGTTACCAGTTTTCAGAAGCTGGTGCAGTTGTTAGTGTTGGCGCAGATTTCTTAGGTACTTGGTTATCTCCAGTGGAGTTTACTAAAGACTATACTAATGCTAGGAAAGTAGATGAAGGTCAAACAACAATGTTGACCCACTTCCAGTTCGAATCGAACCTATCATTGACGGGTAGTAATGCAGACTATAGGGCTGTTGTTGCACCTAGTCAATATGGTGAAGTTTTGATTAGTTTACACGATAAAGTAGCTAAGTTATTAGGCAAACCTGCTGTAGGTAATAGCACTTTAGAATTAATGGGCAACAGCATCGGTTTAGCAGCTAAGAAATTAGTAGAAAACGGTGGTAAAGGCATTGTTATTACCTCATCTAATGACATCAATCATCAGTTATTGGTAGTGTCTATTAATGAAATGTTGGGCAACTATGGTAAAACTCTAAACTTGCAAAATGTTAGTTTACAAAGACGTGGTAATGATGCTCAGGTTATAAACTTAGTAAAGGAGCTAATGACAGGTAAAGTTGCAGCTATTTTAATAGGTGCAGATGTAAATCCGGTATATACATTAGCTGAAGGTAAAAATTTAGCTGATGCAATTAGCAAGGCTGGTTTAAGTGTTTCATTCTCTGAAAAATTAGATGAAACTGCTTTAGCTTGCCAATATGTTGCACCTACACATAATGCATTAGAAAGTTGGGGAGATGCAGAACCACGTCGTGGCTTTGTAAGCTTTATTCAACCAACTATAACACCAATATTCAATACCAGACAATGGCAAGAGTCATTGTTACATTGGACAGGAAATAACGTAAACTATCACGATTATTTACAGGCTAACACAGTTACTACTTTAGGTTTAAGTAATGATATGTCTAGCGGAAATATGAGGTCTTGGGAAAGCCTCCTTGAAAAAGGTTTTGTAAAAACAAGCAGTTGGATTCCTAACTATTTTGATAAGAAAATAGACGGTAGCAATATAGTTACTACAGTAATATCTAGCATTTCATCAATTGCCTCAGCTGGTAACTATGCAGCTATGGCGGGTGGAAAAGTAAAAACAAAAGCTGCTGGAAGTTTAGAAATAATATTGCACGAGGAAGTTGCCATCAGAGATGGTCAAAATTCTAACAATCCTTGGTTACAAGAATTGCCAGATCCAATTTCTAAAGTAAGTTGGGATGCTGTAGCTTTAGTTTCACCTAAGTGGGCAGCTGAACAAGACTTGTCAAATGAAGATGTAATCGACATTACAGTTAATGGTAAAACAATATCTGCCCCAATTATTTTACAACCAGGTCAGAGAGATAAAACGATTGCTCTTGCATTCGGATACGGTAGAAAACTTGAAGAAAAAGCAGGTAAAGTTGCGAATAAAGTTGCTGGTTATAATGCTTACAGTTTAGTTAATGTAGAAGGTGGATATTTTAATTATTCACTTACTGGAGTTACGGCTAAATCTGCAGGTAAAACCTATGACTTGGCCTTTACTCAAACGCACCATAATATGGAGGGTAGAGATCTAGTAAGGGAAACAACTCTAGCTGAAATGGCAATGGGTAACTATGGTCAACCTGAAGAGGCGGAAGCAGGTGGCGCTCACGTAATGAGTATGTACCGCGACTGGAGATTCCCTGGTCACCATTGGGGTATGGCTGTAGATCTTAACGCTTGTACAGGTTGTAATGCCTGCGTAGTAAGTTGTTCTGCAGAAAATAATGTACCAGTTGTAGGGAAAGATGAAGTCCGTCTTCGTCGCGAAATGCACTGGATGCGTATTGATAGATATTTCTCTGTGGGTGACACTAAAGGTGAAATGCACAATAAGTATAAAGAAATAGACCAAATGGAAGATGATAAAACCATTAACTATGAAAATGTTAAGGTAGTTTATCAGCCACTTATGTGCCAGCATTGTGAAAATGCGCCTTGTGAGAATGTTTGTCCTGTAAATGCGATAAACCACTCATCTGAAGGTCTAAACCAACAAGTATATAATAGATGTGTGGGTACTAAATATTGTGCAAACAACTGTCCATATAAAGTAAGAAGGTTTAATTGGTTTGCCTATTATAATAATGATAAGTTTGATTATCATTTGAATGATGAACTGGGTAAAATGGTATTAAACCCAGATGTTACTACACGTATGCGTGGAGTAATGGAGAAATGTACATTCTGCGTACAAAGAATACAAATGGGTAAGCTAGAGGCTAAAAAAGGAAATAGAACCCTGAAAGACGGTGAAGTCAGAACTGCTTGCCAACAGACTTGCCCAGCTAATGCAATTGTATTTGGAGATATGAATGACAAGAAAAGCGAAATATATAAATTGGTGAATAACAAAAGGAATTATTCCATTCTTACAGAATTGAATACGCGTCCTGGTGTACATTACCTTTCTAAAGTTCGAGCAACTGAACCCATTGCTTAATAAATTTTAAAATTAGAATCTTAATTATAAATAAAGATATATGCACGAGAGTCCCATAAGAGAACCCCTCATAGTAGGTAACCCCTCATATACTGACATAACTCACGATATATGTGTACCAACAGAGACTAGACCAAGTAAATATTGGCTGGCAGGTTTTGCAGTTTCTGTATTGGTAATGATGTACGGTTTCTTCTGTATAGGTTATACTGTTACCTATGGTATCGGTACTTGGGGTGTCAACAAGACCATTGGCTGGGCTTGGGACATCACAAATTTTGTTTGGTGGATTGGTATCGGTCACGCTGGTACTCTTATTTCTGCCATCTTGTTAATTTTTCGCCAAGAATGGAGGAACTCGATAAACCGTTCAGCTGAAGCAATGACCATATTTGCCGTACTCTGTGCTGCACTCTTTCCAATTATACATATGGGCCGACCTTGGAATGCGTTCTGGGTTCTGCCTTTACCAAATGACTTAGGTCCACTTTGGCCAAACTTTAATTCTGCTTTGCTTTGGGATGTATTTGCAATTTCTACTTATTTAACTGTTTCAGTTTTATTCTGGTACACAGGTTTAATTCCAGATTTAGCAACATTGCGCGATAGATCTAAAAGTAAATTAAGAAAAAACATATTTTCATTTTTTAGTTTTGGGTGGACTGGGTCTATGCGTCACTGGAATAGATTTGAGCTTGTATCATTAATACTTGCAGGTGTATCTACACCGCTAGTATTATCAGTACACACTATAGTATCGTTTGACTTTGCGACTTCTATCATCCCAGGTTGGCACACAACTATATTTCCTCCGTACTTCGTAGCAGGGGCTATATTTTCAGGCTTTGCAATGGTATTGACTCTTATGATTATTGCTAGAAAGGTAATGGGTCTAGAGAAGTATATTACAGTAGCGCACCTTGAAGCAATGGCTAAAATAATAACTTTAACTGGTAGTATGGTAGGTTTGGCTTACGCTACTGAGTTCTTTATGGCGTGGTACGGTCAAAATGATTATGAAGGTTTTGCATTCATCAACAGAGCATTCGGTCCATACTGGTGGGCATATTGGTCTATGATTACTTGTAATGTAGTATCACCACAGTTTTTCTGGTTTGGTAAACTGCGTAGAAACATAAACTTCATTTGGTGTTTAACCATATTTGTAAATATCGGGATGTGGTTTGAGCGATTTGTAATCATTGTCACTTCATTACATAGAGACTTCTTACCATCTAGTTGGGCTATGTATTCACCTACTTGGGTAGAAATGGGAATTTACATTGGTACATTTGGATTGTTCTTTACTTTGTTCTTACTATTTGCAAAATACCTTCCAGTTATAGCCATTGCAGAAGTGAAATTAATCTTGAAAGCTACACTAACTAGTAAGCCTAAAGAAGCTATTTACGGATATCAAGACCAAAACTATGATATACACAAGGCTTACGCAATAACTCAAGCAGCAAAAATTGCTGTAACACAAAATGATGATCATAGTCAAAACGATGACCATCACGATGATGAGCGTAATGCCGCCACTGATGATAATGCAAATCCTGAAATATTAGGAAAACCAGTACTTTAAAACTTATAATCATTTATATAAAGTATAAAATCTTACTTCCACTATGATTAAAATTACAAGAACCCCGGCAATAGTAGCTGTTTTTGATGATGATGATACGTTGAAAGACGCAATTAGATTGTCAAATGATAAGGGTTATAAAATACTAGACTGTTTCACACCATTTCCAGTGCACGGCTTAGAACGCTTATTGGATTTAAAATACTCAAGATTAGGATATGCAGCATTTGCATTTGCCTGTTTAGGTTTTCTAATAGCATTAAGTATGATGAGTTATATGCTTGCAGTAGATTGGCCGATTAACTACGGCGGTAAACCAACTTGGCCTTTAGCATCATTTATTCCAATTATGTTTGAATTATCTGTATTGGTTGGTTCTATCGGAATGGTAGTTACCTATATGTGGGTTTGTGGTCTATCACCAGGGGTAGAGCCTGTAATTTATGAAATTAGAGCTACTGACGATCGATTTGTATTACTAATAGAAGAAGGTAGCATTGGTGATAATATTAGAAATGATATGATTGCTATGAAAGCCGAAGCAGTTAGAAACGATGATTACATTACGCATAATTTCCCTGGTCCTGTACCAATCAGATTAAAATAAGTACGAAACAGTAATGAAAAAAATATTATACATCTTAAGTTTACTGTCAGTTGTTAGTTTGAGTTCTTGTAGTTACGATAGAAGTCCGTCTTCTAGTAATTATGAGCCAAATGATCAAGGTTTTGAATATGGAGTAGCTGGCGATATGTACCACTCAAAAGGGTATGAAGGTTGGTCACAAACAGGTGATAACACCAATCCTTACAATAAAGATTCTAGCAATATGCGTTTACCTGCTGAGGGCTCTGTAGCTAGGGGTAAGGCAGATTACAGATATTCTTTGCCTAATTCAACTGCAGGTTATGAATTAGCTGCTACTACTTTGGTAAATCCGGTAAGTAAGACAGAATTAAATCTAACAGAGGGTAAAGCACTTTACAATATATACTGTTGGCATTGCCACGGTTATACAGGCAAAAATGACGGCTCGTTAATGGCATCTGGTAAGTTTCCTAAGCCTGGTACTTTTCAAGCTTATCAAGACGCTTACATTAAAGAATTACCAGAAGGTAAAATTTACCACACCATAACAAATGGTAAAAATTTGATGGGTGCGCACGGACATTTGCTTAGCCCAACCCAACGCTGGCAGTTGGTAAACTACGTTAAGTATTTAGCAAATATGCCAAGTGATGCCCCAGTTGCAACAGATAGTACTGTTGCACCTGCACCGGCTGCTACTGATGCTAAGGCAGATACCAAAAATTTATCAAAAGTTAAACCTGCAAAATCTTAATTGATATCAAATAGAAATGCAAAGTCATATTCCTTCACAACAGCAATTTAATTTCACAGGTAAAACCAAAACTACCTTTTTAGGTATTGCAGCACTTGGTGCTATTTTGGTAGCCATAGGCTTTGTAGCAACTCCAGCTCCAATGGCCAGGTTTTGGGCTAACTTTATGCTTAGCAACTTCTTTTTTACTGCTATAGCTATTTTATCTCTTGCCTTTATTTGCATCAAGTATGCAGCAAAAGCAGGCTGGGCTAGTGGATTTAAAAGATTAACAGAGGCATTCTCTGGATATCTTCCTATTTCATTCGCATTTTTCATAATCATCATTATTGCATCATTTATTGGCGACCATAATGGCTTTAAAAGCTTGTATGAATGGATGGATAAGGACATAGTTGCTAATGATAAGATATTACAAGGTAAGTCTGCTTACTTAAATTTTAATGGTTTCGTTATCAGAATAGTAGTCTATTTCGGATTATGGATATTCTTTAGAAGAATGTTTAGAATGTTCTCATTAAAAGAAGACCAACAAGGCGGTTTGTTATATTTTGAAAAGTCAAACTATTGGAGTGTTGTATTTCTTCCAATATTTGGTTTAACCTTTTGTTTCTCAGCATTTGACTGGTTTATGTCAACTGAGCCACATTGGTTCAGTACCATTTATGCAGTGAATGTATTTGCTGGTAGTTTGGTTGCCCTATGTACAGTTACTGTTATTTCATTAACGTTACTACGTAGAAACGGATATTTCGAATGGATTACAGAAAATCACTTCCACGATTTGGGTAAATTTATGTTTGGTTTCAGTATTTTCTGGGCTTATACTTGGGTTGCTCAATTCCTACTTATTTGGTTCGCTAACTTACCAGAGGAGATTCCTTATTACTTAAGAAGATTACAAGGTAATTGGCAAATATTGTTCTTTACTAATTTTGGTATCAACTTCATATTACCTTTACTAGCATTAATGATGCGTGACGGAAAACGTTTGCCTTGGTTCTTGATAACTGTAGGTGGTTTGTTGCTTTGTGGTCGCTTTATTGATTGGTACTTGTTAATTATGCCTGGCACTGTTGGTGTTGCATCTGGCTTTGGTTTTTATGAGGTTGGATTCTTTGTATTTTTTGCGGGTATATTTGGTTACAGCACTTGTTACCAATTGAGTAAAGCAGGTTTACTACCAGTTAATCACCCTTACATCGAAGAAAGTTTGAGCTACGAGATCTAGTCTTTTAGCTAAATTATATATATCAAAAAAAGCCTTGGAATTTTACAAGGCTTTTTTTATGGTTAAAAGTTTAAGAATTCAAGTGCTGAATTTATTCAGCTGTTTGCTTTTTAGATTTTACTTTTTATAAATCTTGCGCATTTGCAATTAGCTCTGCAATATCTAAAACTTTTATGTTATCGGCTTGATCTTGTTCTTTTATGCCAGACTCTAGCATAATCATACAGAAAGGGCAAGCAGCAGCTATTATACTACTACCGGTTGCTATGGCTTCATCTGCACGTTCCATATACACTTCTTTTCTTCCTGGTTCTGCATCTTTAAATACTTGAGCACCACCAGCACCGCAACAGAAACCATTCTTACGGCTTCTTGGCATTTCTACTAGGGCAGCATCCAGAGCCATTATTAATTTCCTAGGGGCTTCGTATATATCGTTTGCCCTACCTAGATAGCAACTATCGTGGTAAGTTATTTTTTTACCCTTATATGCACCACCTTCTATCGATATTTTGCCAGAATCAAGTAGTCCCTGTAGGAATACCGTATGATGAATTACCTCAAAGTTACCACCTAGTTCAGGATATTCATTTTTTAATGTATTAAAGCAGTGTGGGCAAGCAGTTACTATTCTCTTAATTCCGTATGCATTTAGAGTTTGAATGTTTTCTGCAGCCTTCATCTGAAATATAAATTCATTTCCTGCACGCCGGGCTGGGTCACCTGTACAACTTTCCTCTGTACCTAGTACAGCAAAGTCAACATTTGCCTTATTCAGAATCTTTACAAAGGCTTTAGTTATGCTTTGTGCTCTTTGGTCAAAAGATCCTGCACAACCTACCCAAAATAGTATTTCAGGTGTTCTATCCATAGCCATCATTTCGGCCATAGTATATATTTTAAATTGTATTGGTTCAGCCATTTTATTCTAGTTAATATCTGTCGCCCAGTTTAATCTGTCTGATGGGGAGAATTGCCAAGGGGCACCGTTGTTTTCTACATTAGTTACCATACCATTCCAAGCATTAGGACCTTCTGCTTTTTCCATAATAATATGTCTTTTTAGCTGATTAATAATGCTTAATGGGTCAATGTTGATGGGACACGCTTCTACGCAGGCTTGACAACTTGTACAGGCGAAAATTTCTTGATGGGTAATATAATTTCCAAGTAATTTATTAGTCTCCTTATTTGGGCTGTCAGAGTCTAATTCTTGACATCTGTCTCTAGTGTCCATCATTATTTTGCGCGGTGAAAGCAATTTTCCAGTTATGTTAGCTGGGCATACGCTCGTGCATCTGCCACATTCTGTACAACTATATGCACCCAATATGTCAGTTTTATTTAACTCATTTACATCGCTGGCTCCAAACAGCACTACATCACTTGCATCTATAATATTTGGTTTGTCCAGACCCATCATCTCAGCTACTTCATTTTGTATAGCAGGCATATTTCTCATTTTGCCCTGACTGTTAAGTTTACTGTAGTAAGTATTAGGAAATGCATACACTATGTGTAAATGCTTGCTAAATGGTAAATAATTTAAAAACGCAAATATACCTAATATGTGAAACCACCAACATAAACGTTCAAAGCCAAGTAGGGCAGCATAGCCCCAATTCTCAAATATTGGCGTAAATAGACCACTAAGTATTAAGTTTCCTGTATGATGATACCCAATTACGCCCCTATGTTGTAGTTCTTGGTCAGCAGCATTCATCAACAATATGGCTAACATCAGCACGACCTCAACACCGAGTATAACTATCGCATCCATTTTAGGCCATCCGTTTAACTCTTTCATATTTAGACGTGGCACCTTAACTACGATACGCCTAATGATAAATATGACACAGCTAACTAATACCAATACAGCCAATAGCTCAAAAAAATTGATAAGTATGGGATAAAACCCACCCAAAATGGGTAACAGCATTCTATGACTGCCAGTAATTCCGTCTATAATTATTTCTGCAACCTCTATATTAATAAGAATGAAGCCTGCATATACAAAGAAGTGCAATACAGCAGGTATGGGTTTTTTAAACATTTTTTTCTGCCCTAGCGCTATTAACAATACATTATTCCAACGTTCATTTGGTCTGTCGTTTGGCAAACTACCCTGCGCAAGGGCAATGTGTCTGTTCATTTTTGCTAGGTTTGCAACAAAAAACAGAGTAGAAATAAATAAGATTAATGCGAATATCATAGACTTTGCTACTGTGTAATAGTATGAACAATAATACACAAAAATATTAAGTATTAAAATGTGAAAAGTTTTATTTCTTTAATCCAATTATTCTCTTACTTTTGCAGTCCTATTTTGGTGATGTAGCTCAGTCGGTAGAGCAAAGGACTGAAAATCCTTGTGTCGACGGTTCGATCCCGCCCATCACCACACCAAAATAAAATTAAGGCAGCACAATAGTGTTGCCTTTTTTGGTTTTAGTGGGGTTAGGTTAAGGAATATTATAATATTAGAAATGAAAGAACTAGAATTTAATCTTTGAGGTTTGAATTGGGGGAGGTGTGACTGAAGTTTAATTTTCACCAGATAAATGAGGTTTGCCTGTTTCTCCTCATCCCGATTTGGCCACAGGTTC
>Ga0163144_10000553_pt1 | contig 86953 bp, 91 predicted proteins | sample OliLak19BULKMAT1_FD_123175 | JGI IMG/M metagenome (GOLD analysis project Ga0163144, IMG submission 123175) | Freshwater microbial mat bacterial communities from Lake Vanda, McMurdo Dry Valleys, Antarctica - Oligotrophic Lake LV.19.BULKMAT1 | ecosystem: Environmental > Aquatic > Freshwater >... | reverse complement strand
TGAGTTGATATTAATTCTCCTATATTTTTACCCTCCATGTAATCATTCATATACTCATCACGTACACGAGTAAATGGGTTATGGGTAAATGTCCACTCACCAGTACCATCGACATTATCTTCACTTGTTTTTTCAAATGCAGGAAAATCGATAACCCAACAAAAAGCAAGTAGATTTTTATCTTCTTTATCTTTTCTTATATCAGGCCTATCGTTACCATATTTTTCCATTGAATCTTTGTATGAAATTCTTGGGAATGGTACCTGTTGTATTTTTTTTTCTGGATAAAACTTTTCTACAATACTGATCAGTAGTTTTTCATTTAGTTGGATGATATCTTCTTCTGTAATAAAAGACATTTCCATATCCAGCTGGGTAAATTCAGGCTGCCTATCTCCTCGAGTATCTTCATCACGCATGCATCTGGCAAATTGAAAATACTTTTCAATTCCTGCAACCATTAGTAGTTGTTTATACTGTTGTGGAGATTGTGGTAATGAGTAAAAATCACCAATCCATTTTCTACTTGGCACAACATATGACCTGGAGCCTTCTGGTGTGGGTGCAGATAAAAGTGGAGTTTCTATTTCGATAAAGTTTTCTTTTTCTAAATAATTTCGAACGAAGTTTTGGACTTTGAATCTATTTATAATATTTTTTTTCATTCTATTATTTCGTAAATCCAAGTATCTGTATTTGAGTCGTATAGAGTCACTTACATCTAGGGTATTAATATTTATTGGAAACGGTAGAGTTTCAGATTCATTCAAAATTTTAATATGCAAAACCTCAAGCTCAATACCACCATTTAGCACATATATCTTTTTATTTCTTTCAGGTCTTTCATTCACCTTTCCAGTAACTTCAATCACAAATTCCTCACGCAATGTTTTACCAATTTCCATCGCCTTACTATTTGGCAATATTACACCTTGAACAACACCTGTCGTATCACGAAAATCAAGGAAAATCATTTTTCCCTGATCGCGGCGAACATTTACCCAACCCTTAATAATTACGGATTCTCCCTTTTTTTCTGATAATTCATTTATATAAGTTCTTTTGTCCATAGTTTTAATTTATTAAATCATCAAGGCTCACACCAAAAGCCTTCGCAACCTTCTTGAGCGTGTCTAATGTCGGGTTTTTGTTTTCTCCCGATTCCATTTTGGTGCCAAGGGGCGGACTTGAACCGCCGACACCTCGCTCTTCAGGCGAGTGCTCTACCAGCTGAGCTACCTTAGCATCCGTTAAGATTGCTAATTATACTGTGATTTACCAAAATGATAAAGCCCTGGCTAGATATCTGTTCCGCAGACTTAATTATTTTTATATATTGCAAATAGAGTTACCGCACAAATACAAAAAGACACCACTAAGCTTACAAATAGAACAAAAAATGCCATAAATTTTCTAAACTTTCTCCTATCATATTTCATAGGCAATAATAGTAATTAATCATAAATAAGTCAATTTTGAGCTATAATTATTAAGTCATTCACTTTTTTAAGTTTTGACCTTTAAATTTTAACTTTAAAACCGTGTCTACAAGCTTAAAAATTCAAGGTGGAATACCTTTAAAAGGTGAAGTAACTCCAGAACCAAATAAAAACTCTGTATTAAAAATAATTCCTGCAGCAGTTTTAACTAACGAAACAATAACTTTGCATAATGTGCCAAAGAGCTCATCTGTACGCGTTATGTTGCAAACTTTCAAACAGCTTGGAGGGAAAGTAGGTTACTTACCTAATAATTCAATAACTCTAAACGCCTCAGGTATAAATACTCATATAATAGATGAAGATTTAGCTGCTAAAGAAAGAGCAACTTTTGTATTTCTAGGACCGTTACTTCAACGATTCGGCAAGGCTGAAATTAAAGATGGAGGTGGCTGCAAATTAGGAAATAGACCATTAGATGCATTGTTCCAAGGACTTTCAAACATAGGAGTAGAAATAGACAAAGACAACAGCTACAAATTAAATGCTCCTAATGGTTTGAATGGAAATGAAAATATTTGGCTTATTGAAGCTTCGGTCACTGGAACTGAAAATTTAATATTAGCAGCTGTAAAAGCAAACGGAAGAACTGTAATTTACAATGCAGCATGCGAGCCCCACACTCAAGATTTGTGCAATTTTCTGGTTTCACTTGGAGCAGTAATTACAGGAATTGGAACAAATAGATTAGAAATTATAGGAGTGGAAAATTTAGATGGAGGAGAGTGGTCTATTATTTCGGATCATATAGATATTGGCGGATTAATTGTTGCAGCAGCAGTTACGAATGGAGAAATACTAATTAAAAATGCAATTCCCCAGCATATGGGACAAATTCTAAACTACTTTTCTAAAATGAATTTGAAAGTTGAAATACGAGGCGAAGATATTTTTGTACCTGCAAATCAAGACTTAGTTTGCAAACTCAATTTCAAAGGAGACATAGATAAAGTTAACGACTGGGCATGGCCAGCTTATCCTGTAGATTTAATCCCACAAGCTTTGGTCCTAGCTTTAGCTGCCAAAGGAACTATGCGAATTTATTCAAATATGTACGAAACTCAACTTCTATATTTTGAACAATTGATAGCACTTGGAGCAAAAATGATCATGGCAAATCCTCATCAAATAATCACATTCGGGAAAACTCAATTCAAAGGAGCGAAAGTTGTTGCTCCAAGCATAATTCAAGGAATTCATTCAATTATCCTTGCAGCCCTTGCAGCAAATGGAACAACAGTAATTGAAAATGCAGAAATGATATCTCGAAGATTCCCAGATTTAATTACTAATCTAACTAAACTAGGAGGAAAAATAGAGCAAGTATGAAAACCCTCAATGTACCCTTAATCTTACAACCTGAAGGTTCTATTGATTGCATACCAACCTGCATTTTGATGGCTCTGAAATATTTTGGACAAGATGAAACTTTAGAGAATTTAAAACATAAACTTTTCTATAATGAAATAGGAACTACAATTTTTGATAATGCAGTTCTTTTATTAGAAAGAGGGTTTAAAGTAAAAATAATTTGCGGGCAACCAAGACTTTTTCCACCTGACTTAGACTTAAACACAAACGACTCGACCAAATTAATAGAATATATTCGAAAAATTCAAACCAAAGTAGATAATAATCAAAAATTGATTTTGGATACTTTCATTAAATTTATAAATAAAGGTGGTGAATTAATAATCGAAATTCCTGCAATAGAAAATATAAAAGATGCAATCGATAATAATATGCCAGTTATTGGATTAGGATTTGCCCAGGCGATTGGAAAGAACGAAGGCGAATATCATTCAGTGATAGTGACTGGGTACGATGAAAATAATATTACCATAAATAATCCATGGCCCCTTTCCCGAAAACAATATTCAATTCCTAAAGGTAGATTTTTATACTTCATTCACTCATCTACTTGCGTAGATATGGATAATGGAACTTTAATGATAATTTCTAAATGACAATCAAAGAAATCTACGAAAAGTACTACATCATGCCAAATTTACAGTTGCACCAAATGCGAGTTGCTGCAGTAGCATGGCAGATTGCAGATAATATAGACGTCTCAAGCACTCATATTCACCCCTCCTTTAAGAAGAAAGAAGGGGAAGGGAGGGGATTTGATATTCCCGACTTAATAACTGCCTGCCTGCTTCACGATATGGGGAATATTATTAAATTCGATCTAACACTTTTCCCAGAGTTCCTCGAACCACAAGGCTTAGAATATTGGCAAAAAGTTAAAGATGAATTTATAGAAAAATATGGAAATGAAGAACACCAAGCAATATATTCAATTGCAAAAGAAATTGGAATTTCAGACAAAGCTTTCGAGATTTTAAATTCAATAGGTTTCAGTAAAACCATTGAAAATCTTAAAAATGACGATATGAGCTCAAAGATTGCCTGCTATAGCGACCACAGAGTAACGCCAAAAGGAGTAGTTGGTATGGAACAAAGAATAGAAGAAGGCAGAGAAAGATTCAAAATGAATAAAAAAATTCCAAAAGAACAAGAAGAAAAATACATTAAAGATTTTGAAGAAACTAAACTAGCTATGATCCAATTACAAAAACAAGTTTTTGATAACTGCAAAATAAAGCCAAATGAAATAACTGATGATTCAATTACGAGCTACTTAAATAAATTAGAAAACTTTTCAATAAATGATTGAACCAAAAATACTTCTAAAAGGACCTTTTGATTTCAACCAAATCACTATTTCACACAATCAAGCTTCAAATAGAAAGCTAGATTCAAAAATAGAATCTATGATTGAAGAAACATGGAATAAAATTTTAAAAGAAGCAAAAGAAAAAGGCCAAGAAGTATACGACGGAACAAGTTTAAGACTAGATTCTTTTTAAATTAATGATAATCGTTTAGAACTAGAAGTTAGCAATATTAAATTTAAAGTTAGACAATCATTAAACACGCTAAGAAATGAATTGTTCCAAGTTGGAGAGCAATACTATTGTAATGGGCTTGCGATAGGAGGATTAATAAAAACTAAAGATAATAAATATATTTTTGGAAAGAGAACTGGGAAAACCATTGCTGTTCATAATATAGACATAATTGGGGGTATAGTTGAAGATTTGGGAATTAAGACAGGAGAAGAGTTAGCAAAATGTAATTTAAAAGAAATAGATGAAGAAACTAATATACAAGAAGAACATATTGTACATACGACCCTTCATCCACACTTCACTACCTATATTGAATCGTAACGTTAATAACCCCTTCTTGCTATAATTACTAATGACTAACTTAGAAAAACTTATACAAAAGTTAAAGCCTGAAAATACAAAATTAAACGAACCTCTTTCTAAACATACGAATTTGAAAATTGGAGGGCCAGCAGATATTTTTTATACCCCAAAAACCACAAATGAGCTTATAGAAGCCGTAGAGGCAGCTAGAATGCTCGAGGTGCCAATTACGATGTTAGGGTGGGGTGCTAACAGTTTGGTGGGAGATAGGGGCATTAGAGGACTCGTTATTCGAAACCATAGTAAACAAATAATTATAGGCGACGAAAAGCCATATACAGAAAAAGAAGCTGAAGATGAAGAAATTATTGCTCGTTGGGCAGCTGCCGGAGAAGAAGAAGGTGGCAGGAAAATGTACGACTTTGCAGACTTAGATTACGATGAATCAGACAAACCGATTGTAGAAGTAAAAATGGATAGCGGTGTAGATTTACCCTTTGCGATAAACTATTTAATTAAACAAGGTTTAACTGGTCTCCAATGGTATGGTCGAATTCCTGCAACCATAGGTGGTGCAGTATTTAACAATATTCATGGAGGAACGCATCATATAGACGAACTAATAAAAGACGTTAAGGTTTTAGCTCCGAATAACGAAGTTATTACATTATCTAAAGAAGAAATTGGAGCAGGGTACGATGAATCTAGATTTCACACATCCGGAGAAATAATTTTAAATGTAACATTTAATTTAAGACGAGGAGATGCTGAAAAAGCGAAATATGTAGCTACAGAATGGACGAAACGAAAATATGCCTTACAGCCAAGTAATTCATGCGGATGTATTTTCAAGAATATTTCTAATGAAGAAAAAGAACAAAGAGGTTGGCCAACTGGCAGTGTAGGCTATATTATTGAACACCAGCTTAAGATGACCGGCTTTAGTATCGGAGATGCAGAAATTTCTTCTAAACATCACAACTTCATAGAAAACAAAGGCAACGCAACTGCAAAAGATTATTTAGCAGTTATTCAAGAGATACAAAAAAGAGCTAAAGAACAGCTAAATATTACCCTTGAGCCAGAAATCTTCTATTTAGGAGAGTTTTAAGTAATGATCTTCACTAGACTTCACCTCTATTATTAATAGACATACATGCTCTACTGTGGCTAGAGTTGATCTACATCCTAAGTTAACCCTTTGACTCTTCAACAACTATCTTTAAAGTAGAGTTGGCTTTTCAGTTTTATACACTCTAAATAGAAATCTATTCTTCGTAGACTTAGCGAAGTGCCTTTTAACTGGGCTTTATGTATCTTGATGTGTTTCAAATGAGGAAAGTCATGGTTTGGCGACTTCTATTTTTTCATTGGAAATTACCCTGCTATTCATACAACTATTTTATACATTGATTTAATAGGACGGGGAAAGCCTGCCCGTTTACATTAAATTCAAAACTTCATTGTGAAATATTTTGATCTGTAAGTTCAAGAATTTGTATGATTGTTGCACGAAACAACACCTCTTATCATGTCAAACATTCTAAAAATTGATATCTAATTTCCTATTAGTTGACATAAGTATTAAAATATAAAATAGATAATATGTAACATAAAGTATATTTATGTCTAAAAAGATAGCTAAACTTTCAAAAGAATTAATAAATTTAATAGCTGCAGGAGAAGTAGTTGAAAGACCAGCGTCTGTTATTAAAGAATTAATGGAGAACTCTATAGATGCAGGAAGCACGTTTATAAAAATCGAAATTAAAAATGCTGGTATAGATGAAATAACTCTAACTGACGATGGGATTGGGATTCCAGAAGAGGAAATTGAACTCGCTATAGAACAGCATGCAACTTCTAAAATTCTAGATAAAAACGATCTAGCAAATATTTTTACACTAGGATTCAGAGGAGAGGCCCTTGCTTCTATTAGCTCAACAGCAGGAAGATTTTCTATTCATTCAAAAACAGAAGAACAAAATGGAATTGAAATTAGTAGAGTAGAAGGGACAACAAACAAAGTTAAGTTGAACAGAAACCAAAGAGGAACAACTGTTTCAGTACAGAATTTATTTGAAAGTATTCCTGCACGAAAGAAATTCTTAAAAACTACAAATACAGAGCTAAAACATATTATAGATACTTTCCTAAATATAGCCTTAGTCTTTACCCATATTCATTTTGAACTATACAGTGAAGGTAAATTGCTCTATAAACTTACCAAAACTGAAGATATGCTTAATAGAATTTACGAGATTTTTGGCAAGAATATTGCCAAAAATCTCTATTTCTCTGAATCCAATGAGCTTGGCATACTTGGATACCTTGGAAATACAATGATAGGCAAGTCTAATAACAAAACTCAATTCATTTTTATCAACAACAGATTTATTAAGAGCAACTTGATTAATGCTGCAATAAACCAAGGCTACCATGGGTTTTTACACAAAGATTTAAAAGCTACATACTTCCTATTCTTAAAGTTAGACCCTGCCAATATGGACATAAATATTCATCCAAGAAAATTGGAAGTTAAATTTGAAGATGAACGTAAAATATTTTCTCTAGTTCAAAATTTCGTAAAAAAAACTTTAGAAAACAAAACAAAGGGAGAAATTGAAACAAGATTCAGTTCTACAAATAGTTTTGTTAACGATCTATCGAAAGCTTCTGTAAACCAAACAGAGTACAAAGCTCCCACTTCAAGTACGAATTTCAAGCCAAAGAATGATTTTACAAAACATGAACCAAGGAATACCAAAGTCAACTCAGCAATGAACTTTACTAAAGAAATCTATAGCGGTTTTCAAGTTAACGATATACCAAGAATAGAAAAAGCCCCTGCTGAAACCTTCTTGATTGGTAGACCAATCCAAGTGTTCAATACATATATAGTTTTTGAGAAAGAGAATGAGGTTATTTTCATAGATCAGCATGCAGCTGCAGAGAAAATTGCTTTCGAAAAACTAATTAATAATCTAGGAAAACCAGTTACCAAACCACTTCTTGTTCCAGAAATAATTGATTTAAAGAATAACAGCGAGAAAGAGAAATTGATTGGCTTGCTTGATGAGTTAAAGAATATAGGGATTGTTTATGAAGATTTTGGAGATAAAACAATTAAAATAGACGAAGTACCGGAAATTCTAAACTTGAACAATCTAAGAGAACTAATAGAAAAATTAATTAACGTTGAAGACGATTATCAAATAGAGGAATCTATAATTAAAGAATATAATATTACAAAAGAAACATATTTAAGGATCGCTACTGTGGCATGTAAAGGTTCAATAAAAGCCGGACAACAGCTAAACGATCTCGAGATGAAGAATATAAGAAGAGAACTTAATAATTCTAATTTACCTTATAACTGTCCTCACGGTAGGCCCGTTATGTGGACTTTAACTAAATATGAACTCGAAAAGAACTTTAATAGGAATATTTAACAATAAATTAATATTAGGACTTCTTTTAAGTGGGGTGATAGTTGTTTTTGCATTTTTATCGTTCCAGACTGTATGGAATAAAGATACCCAAACTTCAGAAACTTCTGATATTTATTCTGGAGCTACAGACGAATCTTTTGCGAATATGACCTATAACAAAGCAGAATATAAACTCGAAGTTGCAAAAAGCAATAGCAAAAAAGCCTTAGGATTAATGAACAGAACAAAACTAGAAAATATAGATGGGATGATATTTTTGTATCCAGCACCACAAGAGCTCACTTTCTACATGAAAAATACTTTAATTTCCTTGGATATTATATTCTTGGATTCTGAATTAAAGGTCGTAACTATTCACAAAAATACTAAAACAGAGCAGACTAAAGAACTTTATCCTTCAGACCAGCCAGCACAATATGTAGTTGAAATGGAAGCTGGCTGGTCTGAAGCTAATAATCTTCAAATAGGAGACTTTCTTACGTTAAAACTATAGCCTATCTGATTCTGCGTGGGCATGCACCATGCCAGTGCAATGTCATAAATGGTCAAAATACGATATAATATCAATGTTTTAATTCATAAATAAATTTTAAAATGAGCTATTTAATACCTACTGTAATTGAAAAATCTAGAGAAGGAGAGAGGGCTTACGATATATACTCTCGTCTATTAAAAGAAAGAATCATATTCTTAGGCTCAAATATTGAATCTGGAATAGCTAATGCAGTTGTGGCCCAGCTTTTGTTTTTAGAAAAAGAAAACCCAGATAAAGACATTGTTATGTACGTAAATTCCCCCGGAGGAGTTGTATACGATGGATTAGCTATTATAGACACAATGAATTTAGTTAAGCCAGATATTGTAACAATAGCAATTGGAACCGCAGCATCTATGGGGACTATGATTCTTTCCAGTGGAACTAAAGGAAAACGATTCGCTTTACCTAATAGTGTAATCCATATGCATCAGCCATTGGGTGGTGCTCAAGGACAAGCCTCAGATATCGAAATTAGTGCTCGGGAGATTCTTAGAATTAAAGAATTATTAAAGGATATGTTAGTTCAGAATACAGGGCAGGATAAGGATAAAGTTGAAAAAGATATGGATCGAGATTATTATATGACCGCAGAAAAAGCTTTAGAGTACGGCTTAATAGATAGAATAATAAGCAAAGCCAAAGACATAGACAAGAACACAGCATAATAATTTATGAGCGGTTAGCTCAGTTGGTAGAGCACACGCTTGACTTGCGTGGGGTCATAAGTTCGAACCTTATACCGCTCATTTACCAGACTAAAACTATGACAAACATAAACTTTAATTTCAAAGCCAGCGATGTTGCAAAACATTCAGCAGCACACGTATTAGCTACAGCTGTAAAAAGAATTTTTCCAAACGTTCGAATAGGAGTTGGACCAGTAACTAAAAATGGTTTTTATTACGATTTCGAAACAGACAGAGAACTTACAGAAGACGATCTTCCCTTAATTGAGAAAAACATTAACCAGATTTTACAGGAGAATTTACCCTTTACTCGTTTGCTATTAACTCGAAATGAAGGTTACAACCTACTTCTTCAAATTGGTCAGATATATAAAGCTGAATTAATTAAAAGTATTCCAGATGAACAAGTAAGTTTTTACAAAGTAGGAGATGAATTTATAGATTTATGTAGAGGACCTCACGTCAAATCAACTAATCAAATTGGGATTATTAAGCTAATGGGTCTTGAAGCTTCAAATTGGAAAGATGACGGAAATAGACCTCCAATGCAACGGATTCACGGTGTGGTATTCCAAAACATTGTTGAATACAACGAATTCACAGAAGCAATTAAGTCTAGAGAGACTAGAGATTTTATTAAAATTTCGCAAAAGAATAATTTAGGGTTTTTAGATAACAAAAAGAATTTTTACTTTACAGAAAAAGGATATGTAATTATTAATAATATTGAAGCTTTAATTAGCAAGGAGATGCTTTTTATGGATTTCAAACAAGTAGAAAACACACAATTCGAAAGTACAGAATCTGTAAGTAAGCTATTAGATAAGGCTTTTAAAAATATAAATAGAAGCTATAAATCTCTTCCTTTTGTTTATGGGTTAGAAAATACAAGCAAGGTTCATGTAGACGAAAATATTCAAATGCTAGACAAGAATCTAATATTCAAAGCGTATTTAGATCCAATGAATGGGAACATGTTTATTGGAGATTTCATTGAGAAATTGCTTTATATAAACAAATTCTTTGCTAAAGACGATATAAATGTAGAAATTAGATGCTCTAATTTAGAAAATAGCATAGTTAAAATTGTTTCCAACTTACTTCAAAAGAAAATAATTTCTCATAATAAAATTCTATCTTCATCTGTAGGACATAAAATTATTCTGGACTTTAAAACCACAGATTCTGTAGGTAAGACATGGAGTTTATGTTCAATGACAATCTATTTAGATAGCTCCAAAACAAGATTTTATACTAGTAAGAACTATACAGAAATTGCTTTAGCCTTTATGGTAGCCTTTCCTATTAACAGTATCTTTGGATATTTAATTGAAGAGAACGATATTAATATCCCTTTTGAATTAAAGCTCTACCAGATTACATGTATTCCTAAATCCAATAAACAATACAATTTTGCCTTAAAAATAGCTTCAAGCTTTAGAAAATATGGGTTTAATATATATTGCGACTTAAGGTCCGAGAGCTTCAAATCTAAAATAAGAGACGCAGAACGAAATAAATCTGAATTTATATTCATTTTAGGTAAGAAAGAAGAGCTAAATAATGCAGTGTCTGTTAGACATAATCAATTAGAAGTAGGATTAGTAAGCATGGATAATATTCTTAATTTTATTAGCGAAAATAAGAGATAAGCCTTACTTAAATTTCCATATCCCATTGAGTATTCCTTATACTTAAGATATAATGCTAGGGTTTTATATTAGCATTAGTTTTACAAATTTGAGATTCCAGAGACAATACAGCAAAGAACCTAAGGATATTAAAAACGAAGATATACGTGCATTTAAACTTAGAGTAATCGATAACGAAGGTGAAAACCTTGGTGTTATAAGCAAAGAAGAGGCCCTACAAATAGCCAGAGATCAGGGACTAGACTTAGTTTTAATATCACCTAACGATGAAATACCTGTAGCAAAGATAATAGACTGGTCTAAGTTCAAATATTTAAAAAGTAAAAAAAGTAAGAATAAAGGAAAATCCGTTACTATTAAAGAATGGTGGTTTAATCCAAATATAGAAGATAGGGACATTGAATATAAATTGAATAATGTTAAGAAATTTATAGAAAAAGGTGGTAAAGTTAAAATCACTATTAAACCGAAGAAAAGAGTAGGATTGGAGTTAATGTACGAAACTTTGAATAGAATTATAGCTAAAAGTGAGGAATTTGCAGACAAAGCATCGGATATTAACAGAGAAGGAAGAAATATAAGCATATTTTTAAAGAATAAAAAATGAAAGCCAAAACACACAAAAGTACTGCAAAAAGAGTAAAAATAACCAGAAACGGCAAAGGAAAAGTCACAAGAATGAAAAGAAGAGCTAGAAATAGTAGAACTTCTAGAGCTATTGGGAAAGACACAAATACAGATGCAAAGAATATGATCCTTTCCAAAGTAGAGAGTAAAAAAGTTAAAAAATTATTAAATATTTAAGATGAGAATAAAAAGAGGTCATACTAAAAATCTAAAACATAAGAAAACATTAAAACTAGCTAAGGGATATAGAATGAGCTACAGTAAGCTATATAGAAGAGCTAAAGAAGCAGTTAGACACGCTGGTAGTTATAGTTTTACTCATAGAAAGCATAGAAAGTCTCAGAAGAGAGAAGAGTGGATTAAAGTTATTTCTGCTGCACTTGCAGATAAAGAGATTTCTTACAGTAAATTTCAATTTATGCTTAAACAAAGCAAAATAGAGATTGACAGAAAGAATTTAGCAGATATGATTATTAATAATTCTGGTCACTTCGATAAGTTGGTAACAGCTGTAAGCAAATAAAAAATTTGATTTAAATATTGAAGACCCCCGATTTATCGGGGGTCTTTTTTTTCTTTATGATTACCTAACTGTTAATTAACCGTAATTGTAGTACTAGATACGGATTGTATTGATCCACCAACACTTGTCAAACCTGTTGCAAATAATTTATAACTTCCAGCTGTTGTTGCGGGTACATTAAATGAATACTGGCTCCCACCGGCTGAACTCATTGTTCCTAGCTCAACTACTTGATTATTGGCCAAGTTAATAGCGAAAAGCTTAACATTACTTAAACTTTGAGTGTATTGAACCTTAACATTTGCTGCACTACCTATAGTCATAGTAGCAGGTGGCTGCTGTATAAACGTAAATGTATTTGATGTTGCACTACCTATAACAATACTAATATCTTGGTTATTAGTTACTCCCGAACTATCTGTAGCTCTAATTCTTAGGGTGTAGGTTCCACTATCCAATCCTGTTGGGATTGTTAATGTTTCATTCATATCTGTAAATCGCGTTGCAGTGCCAATTTGCTGTCCGTTTAGTTGGAAAACGGCACTTTCTATATTCCCATTTGTACTAAAGATGTTACCCGTTACATTAATAGTTCCATTTACAACAGCACCAATTGCAGGTGAGTTGATATAGAAGTATGGACCACTTGCGCCACCAGATCTATTAATTGTACATCTTTCAGTAGGGGCTCCATTCGATTCATTTCTGCCTCTAAAGTATTCATCCATAAAGTTCTGCCAACTTGCTGCAGGCATTTTATATTTCACAAATTCTCTTTCTTCAGACTTTCCTGCTGCAATATCAATATCTCTTGCCAATTTATTTGTTTCATCTGTGCATACTCTTGCTTTTTCTTTTGTAACGTATGCGGGCGGTTTCTTGTTCTGGATCATCCAGTCACTAGCCAATCCTACACACTCTCCATTGGGGTTACAATCTTCTGGACCTCCTCCTCTAACTACAAACCCAGGTCTTGTGAACGGGGTTTTAGCAGAGAAATAAGGAGCTCCCCCGATTTTGCTCATATAGTCTTTCAACCAAGGTGTTACTACAAATATTGGATATCCATATGATTGATCCAAAGGATCGTTATTATTATTTCCTGCCCATCCAACAGTAACAAAGTCTGGTGAGTAAGCTATAATCCAAGAGTCTATGTTACTTTCAGAAGTCCCAGTCTTAGCAGCAACTTCACGGCCATCCCATGTAGTAAAGTGATCATAATTCATTAAAGTTTGATTCAATAAATATATTGCTTGGGGATTACCAACTTGCTCTCTCTGTGGCTTAGCCTCATAAATAACATTTCCATCTCTATCTTCAATCTTTAATATTGCATTAGGTTCAACATAATCTCCTTGGTTTGCAAATACAGCATAAGCACCTGCATGTTCTACTGGATAAACAGATGTTCCTCCAAGAATAACTGAATGTCCTAAATCTTGATCGTCTGTATAAGTTGTATAACCAAAATCTCTAGATTTCTGAATGTAACTATCTATTCCAATCATCTCAATAACAATCAAGGCAGGTATATTCATAGATTGTCTTAACATTTCTCTAGCTGTCTGGTTAACCCCTGTAAAACCTCCATTCCAATTTTTAGGAACATAGGATCCAATTGAAATAGGAATGTTCGGTAATAAACTACCTGGGTATAGCAATCCTTTATCGAATGCTTCCATGAAACCTAGTGGTTTATTTGTGGATCCAGGAGATTGAAGAGAAGTTAAGACATTAACTTCAGGGTTATATTTGCAATTAGCTAAATTTTCGTCACAACCTTCATCGTCTCCAACAAAATTCTTAGATCCCGCCATAGTTATAATCTCTCCTGTACTTGGTACCAACGTCATTAAAGCTGCGTTGTGAAGATTCCAATATTTATAATCATTCCCACCTTTTTGCACTGCTTCTTCAGCTATTTTCTGTAACTCGTAATCTAAAGATGTATGTATTTTCAACCCGCTATTTTGTAGTTCAGCAGGTGTAAATGGTTCTTCACCATTTTTATAATTTTTAGTTTGAAGTTCGCTTAAAACAAAATCTACAAAGTGTCCTGCAAGCTTATCTGTAGCTACAGGAGGTCTATAAACTAGTTCTTGAGATCTTGCCTCGTTAATTAGTTCATCTGTAAATATTTGAATTTCATCTTCTTTAAATTCTCTCCCTTCTTCGCTAGCTTTTTGTTTAGCATTGTTGATAATTTGGTCGTTTATTTTGTTTTTATATTTTTCAATTTGATCTAAAGCATATTGTTGTCTACTCTTAACTCGAAGTTGAGAAGTAACAGTATCTCCATCCACTGGTTTAGTAGGGGATAAGTAACTTGGATCTTGGACAATTGAAGCTAATATAGTTGCCTCAGCTAAAGTTAAATCTTTTGGATCTTTATCGAAATAATATTTAGCAGCAGTTTCAATACCAACAACATTTGAACCAAAAGAAATTACCGATAAATACATTTGCAAGATTTCGTCTTTATCGTATTCTTGCTCAACTTTAGTAGACATGAAAAGCTCTTTTATCTTCCTTGTTACTTTACTTTTTTCGTCTTTTAAAGCTGTGTTCTTAATTAGTTGCTGAGTAATAGTACTACCTCCGCAAATATTTTCGCCACCTGCTCTTACGTATGTTGCTCCACATCTAATAATACCTGCCGTATCAAATCCGTTATGATTATAAAAATCGTTATCTTCTGCAGCTAAAAATGCCCATTTAACTGTATCTGGAATTACATTAATATCTACACTATCGCTATTAAAATCTCCAATTACTCTATATAGTTGTGTACCTCCACTTCTATCGTAAATAGTAGAAGCTAAAGGAGGGTCTATGAATGGTGCATCTGGAGAAGGTAAATCTTCATTTAACTTTTGCAACCAACTAAAAGCATACACGGAACCTCCTAGTGCACCTATCTGAATAACCACCAAGGCGATTAGTATTAACTTGGCTAATTTCCTAGTTACAGTTCTTCCTGTTTTCTTATGGGAACTTTTCAGTTTTTTACTTAATTTATCTCTATTAGATTTTGAATAATCTACTCTAGAAGTGTACTTTTTTACTGGTTTTCCTTTACTGTTAATGCTTACTGTTCTTGTCATAGTTCGAAATTTTTGACCTCTTAATTATAACATTTTAAACTTCCCACCCCTATAAAAAGACAAAATTTTATATGTTTCTGATATAATACTAGGCGTGGAGGGATGGCAGAGTGGTCGAATGTGCTCGTCTTGAAAACGAGAGTCTCGCAAGGGACCGTGAGTTCGAATCTCACTCCCTCCGAATAATATGAAAAATTTACCAAAGAGAATAAAACATAGGTTACCTCATCTATTCCAAATACTAGCAACCATAGTAATAATAGGATCCCTTGTTCTAACGCCCTTAGTAGCCTTAATATCAATTCTTTCTTAAATGCACAAAGACCAAATTAGTCTCAATACAAGGGTATCGGAGCTTAGATATATAAGTTCTAAATACGAAATACTACTTAATAAATTAGGTATATATAGTGTAAAAGACTTAATTACATATTTCCCCCGAAGTTACTCAGACTCCTCAGAAATTACAAAAATAATAGATGTATTTGGTAATTTAGAAATTTTAGATAAGAATTTATTAATTAAAGGGAAAGTAATTAATTTTAAAAATTCCTTTATCCGATTCAGGAAGAGTATCCAAACGCTTACTATACAAGACGATACAGCTTCTATAGCTTGTAATTTTTTCAATCAACCCTTTTTAGAACGTAGTTTTTACATAGGAAGCGAAGTAATGCTTTTTGGAAAAGCTAAGTTAAAGGGTAAAAAACACGTTTTTTACCCAAATAGCTACGATACAGTAAAAAAGGACAAAGAAAGCGTTCATTTAGGAAGAATTTCTCCTGAATATAGCCTCACACAAGGACTATCCAAAAAGTGGCTTAGAAATCGTATCAAGGAAGTTGTGGATAAGCTGAACAATGAAAAGTTTATAATTCCAGACGAGATCTTTCAAATAGTAGGGGAGAGTAAAGTAAAAAGTAGTTTAATGGAGGCTCATTTTCCTTCATCTTACGATGAATTAGACAAAGCAAAAGAAATTCTTTCTTTATTAGAATTAATAAATATCTTTTTTAAAATACAAAAACATAAAAAAGTTAAAGCAAAGAAATTTCCTAAACTCAAAATTGATGTAATTAATTATACATTTAATGAGTTTTTAACAAAAATTCCTTTTGTGCTCACAGAAGACCAAAAAACAGTTTTAGCTAACTTAAATAACAAGTTAAAAAGCCAGAATTTATTAAATGAATTAATTCAAGGAGATGTTGGCTCAGGAAAAACTATAATATGTATATATCTTAGTTATCTTTTTGCCCAATCAGGCTTTCAAAGTGTCATATTGGCTCCAACTACCATATTAGCAAAACAGCACTACGAAACCTTTTCTAAAATACTTAAAGATACTTCAATTGAACTTGTAATTTCTAACAAGAAAGAAGCTAACAAGGCTTTAATTTTAATTGGTACCACTGCATTGTTGGCTAGGAAGTCTAATTTAATAGAAAATGCTGGATTATTAGTGGTAGACGAACAGCATAGATTTGGGGTTAGACAAAGAGAGGAACTTTTAAATCCTCTTATCTATAACGAAAAGCTTAGTCCTCACTTTATTAATATGACGGCTACTCCAATACCAAGAACCATAGCAGAAACTTTCTTTACCGATATAGATGTTCATACTATAAAAAACAAGCCTAAGGATAGAAAGCCAATAACAACATTCCTGGTTCCCGAGCCAAAGCGTGAAAACTCCTACCAATGGATTAGAGAGGAGATACTGTCCAAGAATCAACAAGTTTACCTAGTATGCCCACTAATTGAGGAAAACGAGATTATAGATGCCAAAGCTGCTCTAACTACTTTCAAAGAAATTAAAAAAATATTTACTAAACATAAAGTAGCACTAATGCACGGAAAGCTTAAGCCAGAAGAAAAAGAACAAATAATGACTCAATACACAAATAAGAAGATAGACATCCTGGTTTCAACTTCAGTAATAGAAGTTGGAATAGATGTGCCTAATTCAACTGTTATTGTTATAGAAAATGCAGAAAGATTCGGATTAGCTCAACTACACCAAATTAGAGGTAGAGTAGGTAGGGGAAGCGAGCAAAGTTATTGTTTATTATTTTATAGTAATAATATTTCAGAAGATGCATTGAAACGTCTGCAGTTTATTAAAGACCATAATAATGGATTAGATATTGCTGAATTTGATCTTTCACAACGAGGGCCAGGAGAGGTATATGGAACTAAGCAGTCTGGCATTCCTAATCTAAAAATTGCTAAACTTACACAGCTAGATTTAATAAAAAAAGCAAAAGATTTATCCAAAGAATTATTAAAGAGAAAGATTTCGGAAATAGAGTTATTCAGTTAATTATCACGCCTACAATGTTTTCACGACCAGAGAGTTTATACATAATTTTAGACAACGTAAGATCAGCATTAAATGTTGGTTCTATTATAAGGACTATGGATGGTGCAGGGTTGAAGAATTTAGTAGTTTTGGGAGTAACACCTTTCCCACCTCATCCTAAAGTGTTAAAAACCTCTTTAGGAGCAGAAAGAAACCTTGAAATAAATCACTTTAAAACTAATTTAGAATTCATTAAATGGGCAAAGATGCACGATATAGCATTAGTTTCTATTGAAGAGTCAGATAGATCTTTAAATTATTTTCAAGAAGTTAGTAAATTTTACTATGCTAAAAAATTGGGACTAATTTTTGGAAATGAGATAAGTGGTATCTCCCAAGATATTTTAAAAGAATCCCATTCAGTCTTAAAACTACCTATGGAAGGACAAAAAAATTCTTTAAATGTAAGCGCAACAGCAGCTATAGTTATATATAATCTCGTATTTAAAAATGAAAAATAAAATTAATCCTCGAATTATTGCAGGAGAATATAAAAATAGAAAACTCTTAGTCCCAGATTCGGCTAGGCCTATAACAGATAGAGTCAAACGAACAATGTTCGATATTCTAGGTGATATTACTGAATTAGAATGCTTAGATTTATTTTCTGGTAGTGGAAGTGTAGGAATTGAATGTTTAAGTCGTGGAGCTAAGTTTGTTACATTCATAGATAATAGTTACGAAGCTATTTCTTTACTTAAAACTAATTTAGAAAACTTAAGCATTCCTTCCAATAGATACGAAATTAAACAAGCCAAAATCGATAAGAATGTCGGCTCTAAACTTGGTAAAACATATGATCTTGTGCTCTTAGACCCTCCCTTTAAACTAATAGATTCTATTCCAATAGATGGTTTCACGGATACACTACAAGATTCAGGAATATTAATATTCAAGAGCAATAACGATTCAGTTGAAACAGCAGTATTTAAGGTAATTGAATCTAGAACAATAGGAATAAATACCATTTTCTTTTTAAGTAAGAATATCGATAGCCAGTAAAGATTACCTATGATATAATTCTAAAGTTTAAAAATACTGTATATGGCTGCTACAATGAAACATAGAAGATCCTCAAGCAAACGAGATAAAACTCGTGGATCAAACAGATACGACAAATTACTAACAAAATTCAAAACTATTAAGAAAAATGGTGGTTCTTTCCTTGCAAAATCAAAAATATCAGGAGAATTAGTTCCAGCCCATAGAGTTTCTAAAGATAACAATGAATATAATTCAGTAAAAGTGATTGGCAAATAATTTGGCTAAAGATGAAAATTCTTCAAAACAAGATCCTAGGCATATTGCTAGGATCTTAGTACTTCAATTTCTTTTCACTAAACATAGAACCTCACATTTTAAAGAGGCAAATAATTACGAAGCTAACATCTTATTAAACGAGCTTGAAGAGCAAAAATTCGACAATAGACTATACGAAAAGCTAATAGAAGGTGTTGAAGAAAACGAAAAAGATTTAGATTCTGTAATTACAGAATACGCGCCTGCCTGGCCTCTTGGAGAACTTAATCCTGTTGACCTTATTATACTAAGAATGGCAATATGGGAAATAAAATACTACTCAGAAACACCTTTTAAAGTAGTTATTAATGAATCTATAGAGATATGTAAGATCTTTAGTTCAGAGCAAAGCAGTAAATTTATTAATGGAGTCTTAGGAAATCTAACTAAAGAGTTTAAGATGAAAGATGAAAACAATACTAACCCTAGAAAATAAAATTGAAGTTAAATTCAAAAATTCAAAGCTTTTAGAAGAAGCATTAACTCACAGGTCTTTTATTAACGAAAGCAAAGAAAAAAATATCGTTAATAACGAACGTTTAGAATTTCTTGGTGATGCAGTTATAGAATTAGTTGTAACAGAATATCTTTTTAATACTTACCCAACTTACAATGAAGGCGAATTGACTAGTTTTAGATCTGCTCTTGTGCGAACTGAGAGTTTGGCAGATGAAGCAGTCAGATTAGAAATTGGCGCTTTCATTCACATGAGCAATGGCGAAGACAATACCGGGGGTAGAAATAGACCCTATATCCTTGCAAATACTTTTGAGGCTTTAATTGGAGCTATTTATTTAGACCAAGGATATGCAGAAGTTAAAAATTTTATAGTCACTAATTTGTGCTATAAAGTAGAAAATATTATTAAAAATAGGTTAGATATAGATCCTAAATCCAGATTGCAGCAAATTGCACAAGAGAAATTCAAAATTACACCTACCTACAAATTGATTACAGAAACAGGACCAGATCATAATAAAGAATTTATTATGGCTGCTATGTTGGAATCCTACGAAATGGGTAAAGGCACCGGAGATAGTAAGCAAAGTGCAGAACAAGCTGCTGCAAATGCAACTTTAGATAGGTGGGACGAGATAATTAAAGAATTTCCTTTAAATTAAATGCTTTTTTATAGCTTTTCTTGCTATAATCTATCGTGCAATTAGATTAAAAACGTATTTTTAACAAAGTTTTTTTATATTAAATCAAGAATATGGTCAGAATAAGATTTACAAGAATGGGGAGAAAACATTTACCTCATTACAGAATTGTAGTTACTCCAAATAGAGAAAAGAGAGATTCTAAACCTATAGAATTTTTAGGTACTTATTCTCCTTTATCAAAATTAATGGAAATTAAGAAAGATAGAGTAGAATATTGGCTATCTGTAGGTGCCCAACCTTCTAAAACAGTTAAAAACTTACTTGTAAAAAACAAGATCATAAAAGCAGATACTACTAAAAAGGTGTATGCTAAGAAAGCTGGTAAGAAGAAAACAGAAAGAGTTGCTGCTGAAGCTTCAAACTAATTCATCTACAAATATTTAAGAACTTCATCATCTATTCTACTTTGTGGTGGAACAGCTAGAAATAACTGATCTACTAATTCTGGTCTTTGGACTGTAAATTGATATTTAATTAAGGTTAAAGATAGTAACCACAAACTACTTTCTTCAGAATTAACTTGAGACATTTCTATTTCTTCCACAACTACAAAATCGCTAAGTTGGCTAATATCTTGCACGAATTGCTTAATATCTAGCAACTCTCCTTGGAGTTCAAATAAATTTGGTACTTCTCTAAGAACTAATGCACTTTCGTTATTACTTGCATTCTCCAAACGAGAATCGCTAAGCCTTTGGTTAGTAATAGTTAAATTGTGTGTTTTGGTTAATTCAGCAATCTTATTTCCATATTCAACTACTTTTGTTTGCCCCGAAGGAGCAAGTTCATTTATCTTAGTTAAGTTACCTAAGATTGTTGTTTTTTCATTTTCTAAATTTTTAACCGCAACAAGTTCGGACTCTTTCAAATCATATTCTGAATTCAATGTCCGAATTTCTTCAATCTTGCTAAATATCTTAGAAATCTTAGGTATTACCAAGAAGATTACAATCCCAAAAAAGAGAACTATAGCTCCAACTGGCAAAATGTAAATATTTAAGAACTTCTCAATTTTTTTAGTAAGAGGTTCTTCTTTCTTTTTTTCTGGTAATTTAAAACTTTTAACAGCCATAACTAAACTTTAATAATATTGAACTTTATATCGAGGATAAATGTATTTTCTGAAAAAGGATCTTTAACAATTGAATTTATTACTATTTTCTCTATTTCATCTTTTGTTTCGAGAGAATCTAGAATTGGCGCAACATTATTCAAATCGGAAACTTCAACAATTACTCCAAATTCACCTGTTTCTAATCTTTTATACCCAATAATCAAGCCCTTAGTTTCGATTGAGCTATCCGAAATCTCTATTAATTGAGCCGCTTTTACATCTTTATTTACAGGAGATTTTAAAAGTATCGATTTAATAAAAGTTTCACCGTTGAATTTTCTTACTTCTTGAAACAAGTTTATATCTGAAGAAACTTGAGTTATATTTTCTTTAATTTGATTAATCTTAGAATCAATAAAGATCATCTGTATTAAGTTAAGTAGTAGATAAATAAAGATTGCTGCAAATATTAAGATTAAACTATAAACGACAGATTCATCTCTATCTTTAATAACTTTCACCTCTTTTTCTGTTTTCTTGGGAAGAAGATTGAATTGAAAAAATTCTTGAAGTTCCATTATTTAGTTAATCCTTTCAAAGATAATCCTAAAGCAACATTAAATCCGCTTAACTTGCTCGATTCAAATCTATTTTTTACTTTTTCTGTAATTCTAATTTTCTTGAAATTATTTGTAATAATGGCGCTTAAGGCAAGTTTTTCAAAAATGTACTTATCTAAACCTAAAAGATTTGAACCTCCACCAGTTAAATAAATCTCCGTAATATCTTCTCCTCCAATTTTTTCTTTGTAATAAGACAATATTCTATTTACTTCGTTTACTATTAAATCTACTACTGGCTGAATCGATCTGGCTATCTTTCCTTCCCCAGCTGTAAAGTCTAGACCGTATACTACTTTATATTTTTCAGATTGAAGCTCATCCAGCCCATAATCTGCAGCTATTACTTTTGTAATTGAATCCGAACCAGTGCTTATAGTCTGAGAGTAGAGAACAGAACTATTTCTAGAGAGAATTATATTGGAACTCTTTGCTCCTAAATCTAAAATTAAAATATCTTTTTGAATTTCATAGTTTGTAAAGATAAGTCTCGTGACAGCTAATGCTTCTGTTTCTACAGCCAGCAAATTCAATCCTGCTCGTTCCATTATGTTTTGATACTTCTTAACAAGGTCCTTAGGAGCAGCTACTACATACCAATTAACAAGTTCTTTATTATCTTTTATAGAACTATCAATTTGTAAATAGGAAACATTTAAAGTTTCAATTGCAACTGGCACTAATGGTCTTATTGCCCAATGTATTGCTTCATTTAAATCTTTTTCTTCGACTTTTGGCAAAGTTATTAACCTCGAAAAAACTGTTGATTCTGGCAAAGAGAGGACACAGTTTTTTGTTTTAAATCTAGAATTTTTAACAAGAAGCTGTATTCTTTTCGCTAGATTATCAACCCCTAGTTCAGATGAATCTGAAAGTATTCCTTGATCTAGAACATCGTATGCTAAATTTGCTACCTCAAAACTATGAGATCCTCTTACTTGGCAAAGCTTAAGAGAGTTAGATGCGATATCAATTCCGAAAAGTTCAGGTATTTTTGACATTATTAAAGTTTGTTACTCACTATATATTAAAGAATAAAGGCTATAAATTAAAGGGTGACCTGACCATTTGTGAGTAGTGCATAGTCAAATAACGATACTATCTGGGGTAATAGGGAGATTCTTGAATCTAAAGAAACTAAGGGAGTATTTGGATCTGAAGCATCGAAAGATTGAGATTCAAAAACTCTCATTTGATAAGGAAACGAAGCATACGAAGTTGGGCTAACAGAAAAAGTAACTACAGTATTTGCATTTGTTGTTCTGGGATAAATAATCAAATTTTGAGTTGTGTAGCTTCCCGATAGTCCTGAAATAGACGATATTCTGAAGGTAGTGCCTGTTGCGCTGTTAGAAGTAAATGTAAAATTATTTGCTCCATTACTTGTGTATAAAGAGTTCCATTCATATACATCACGTATAACCCTTACCTGATTTACTCCATTGTCTGAATAAGTTAATGCGAATTCCACTGCTGTATTCGTTGTGTCCCAAGTCACTCGTATGTCATTATTATACCCATTTAAATTAACAGCATAGCTCTCATCTTTTCTTAACTCTAATTCAGTAATATTCTTTGTATCATATATAATTAATTCATTGGATATATCTAAATTGGATGGATTGGTTGGCTCGGAATCACATACAAATCGTAATTCTGTTGAAGATTGATTTCTGGAACAGCCTTGGCTGTTTAACTGATTGATATTATAGCCTAATCCATATGTTTCAACTCCTCTAAGTAATTCATTTTCTGTTACTGCATATATCTGTCCATATTTATCGGAGGTGCTTACTTGTAAAGTATCTCTGTTTAATGTGGTAATAACACCAATAATAGTAATTGCAATAATCATTAAAACAACTAATGTTATTACTAGAATTTGACCTTTTGAATTTCTTTTTTTATATGCTTGGCTAATATTCATAGTTTCTAGTAGACATTGTAAACTGTTTTATTAAATTATTAATATTAAAAGTACTATTACTTTGCGAAGCTATTATAGTAATAAGAAGATTATTCTGCGTAGGGGTAGAGCTTTCAATAAAACCCCGTTCAATAGTAAAAGTTGTAATATTTAGATCTGCAGATGTTTCAAAAACTAAATTTTCGGCCCCCCCCCCTACAGCAATTCTTCTACAAACTCTTCCACTGCATAAGTGCCATCTTACAACAGTATTCCCTTGTCGCATACTACAGGTGTTACCGTTACAATTAGCATCTAGTACCAAATCTGCATTTCTAAAATCCTTCGAAATAAGTTCTGCCACGATACTTAATTCTTCTCGCATTGAAGATCTAACAGCATTCCTTAAAGAAGTTCGCATTGCTACAACTAAAGAATTAAAGAATATGACCATTGCAATCGCAATAATTCCTAAACTAACAGCTAGTTCAACTAAGCTATAACCTTTTTTATTTTTCTTAAATTTATTAATCATGGAATGTTAAACGGTGTATATCTAAACCCTTGTATAGTATTTAAAGATACCCTTCCATTAATATCGTATACGACTCTAGAATTAATTTCATATTGTTCATTGCCCCTATAAATAATTTGGAGTTGAATGCAAATATTATAATCAACATTTGTCCCTAAAAAATTATTGGCATTATAAGGACTATTTGCAGGACAAGAGTTAATTAAAGTAGTACTACTTGTTACTCGTTGTAGGGTATTTTGATTTGATGCATTTTGTAATGTAAAGTAATACGCAGTACCAACAGAATTATTATTAATTGCTCCGTCGTTAACTACAACTGTGTTAGGAGTTTTTGCTATCTCCATAGACTGAATCAATAATGAATTTGCAGAATCTTCAATTTCATTAACTCTAACTTTTATTAATGAATTGACTATTACACTAACAGATGCAACTAAAGCTGTAGATATAATACCTAACACTATAAGCACTTCTACTAGACTATTGCCTTTTAATTTTAAATTTTTAGTCGTCATATTCAAAACTATCTCTTCCTATATTAATACCTATAGTTTTATTAATCACTTGACTATTAACAGTTCTAGAAAGTGTTATGGTACAAGTTGTATTACTATCGCTTACAGTTCCCCCATTTGTAATAGAAACTATGTTGCCTGTTGTTCTACTAAACCCTATTCTGCTGCAAGTTGAAGTTAAATTATATATTCCATATCTTGTAGATTTTAAATTTTGTTGTTCTAGAGTACAATTTGCAGTAGTTGCACCAGTACTATCACAGTAATAAAGAGAGTAGTCGTTATTCGCAAAACTTATTGTGTAAAAATCTGGAACTTGTGGATTTGTACCATTGTTATTTATAGCTACAGAATTCCTGGCTGCATTTTGCAATGTCCGAATATAGCTAAATACGTCCGAATACGCACCTTGCATCTCAACGCTATTCCTAGCTCTTCCAAGACTAACAACTCCTGCTGTAATAGTTATCGTAAAAAGACCTAATGCAATTATTAGTTCAAATAATGTAAACCCTTTCATTTTATATAAACAAGTTAACTATTTTCTCAGTATAACCTAAAGAAACAATGTATCCCAGTATTAAGAAGGGGGATATAGGGATTAGAATATTTGTTTTTTTATGAATTATTATTAGAAATATAGCAACAATACCCCCTGTGATTATAGAAATGAAGATAAATATTATTAGCATCTTAATATTTAATAAAGAAGCTATTGAACCTATAAAAAGAAAATCTTCAGCAGAAAGGGATTTCCTTTTTAACTTTTTCAAATAGTAAAAGAGAGTAGCAAAGAAAATTAAACTTAATATATTGTAATAATTACCATAGTTACTTAATAATACGAAATCTGGTTGACCTAGAAATTTCAAAAACAACCTTACTATAGCTAAGACCAAATTCACCAAAATAGAAAATCCAGATAGATAATATACAAAATCCAGATTCATTTTCATGTAAATCATCTCGAAAATTAAGCTATTAAACAGCAGGAAATAGACAATTAGGTTTATTGCTATGAATATTACAATTTCAAAATAATCTTTAAAACGAATTAAACTTACAAAAGCGCTGTAAAGTAAAAAAGAATAAATAAAAACTAAGATAATAAGTATCGATATTTTAGTTTTACTCAAACCAGCTTTAAATTCATTAGGTTTAAGAAAGAACGATAAGAAGTTAAAAGTGAATTCAAGATTTAAGTATTTATAAATTAAATACTTAAATACAAGATAGTTAAGAAGTAAAATTAATAGTAGGGATACAATGTTCATATTTCAGATACTGTACAATTTGAAGTACCTCCATTTTCTATCCTATTACTTGCTCCTTCTAATCTTAAGCAAACAGCATAATTCCCATCTGTTCTATATGCATAGAAATATTCTGTTTGAGAAGAAGAAGTGCTTGTAGCTGCTATTAAATGGTCATCTAAAGTAATTACTGATTGTCCTACGATAACCACAGTGGTAGAAGTAAATTGAACGCTTGCAGGATATCTGAAATTAGTTAATTTATAAGAATTTATCTCGTCTGAGATCCTAGCTAACACTGCAACCCTTTGACTGTCTCTAGAATTACGCTGGATAGATTGGAATGAAGCCAACCCTATCAAGATAATCACAGAGACGACAGCCAAAGCAGCTACTATATCTGTAAGAGTACTTCCAATCTTATTTTTATTACGGTAATTAAGTTTCAATTCTAATGAATTAGAATGTGCAGTCTGTACCAGATGTTGTTATGTGAACAGCTGTACCACCTTCTTTTTGTACTCCCCAACTATATGAAGAACCATTTGAAACATAACAATAATCTGTTCCGTTAGCAGATGTAGACGTAGCAAATTGTGTGGCAGCTCTTAAAGTAACAGCAGAAGTACCAGCTACAGTAATTGCTGTAGCACTAAAAGTAACTTGAGCTGTTGTAGGATAAACACCGTTATCGTTGAAGTAACCAGCTATATATAAATTGAAGTCATTCAATACAGCAGTTCTTTGTGTGTTTCTTAGAGATCTTTGTACAATTTGAATTCCAACTATAGATAAAACCGCAATTGCAGCAATAATTCCCATAGCTACCATTAACTCGATCAGCGTAAAACCTTTTTTGTTTCTTGTCATACTAAAAATAATAATAAATTTATTGTAAACCCGGAGCGTTGCCTATTTGATATATTGGCAAGTATATTGCCACAGCCAAAAAAGCAACCATTCCTCCTACTAATACTAAGATAAATGGCTCTAATAGCTTTGTCAAGTTTGCTGTTATTTGCTCGACTTCACCATTATAGTATTTATACATATCATCTAGTACTTTATCTAGTTTACCTGATTCTTCACCCGTTGCAATTATTTTAATAAGAATTTCTGGAAAACCATTTTTAGTATTATTTTTTGCTAATGCTAAATACATTGCAGAACCTTTTGCTACATCTTCCTTCGCATCGTTTATTATTTTCTTAAATACATGATTAGACATTGCATTAGAAACTATTCCGATTGATTCAATTATAGGAACTCCACTTTTTATAAGCATAGATGTAACTCTACAGAACTCAGACAAATTTATTTTTGTAATTAATTTACCAAAAACAGGAATTTTTAATTTAAAGGAATCAACTATAACTTTATGTTTAGGATCTTTATAATAACTTCTGTATGCATAAAAACTTGAGATTATTAAAGTCGGAAAAGTTATTAAGAAAATCGGACTTGCAAAAAATTCACTTATTCTAACCAATATCCTCGTAACTAAAGGTAAATCTTTCTGTCCAAAACTTTCATATAAAGACTGTACTTGAGGAACCATGAAAACTATCATCACAACAACAACAATAATTAACACAACAAAAATGACTGCAGGATAAATCATAGCCCCAACTATCTTTCCACGAAGACCTTTAGATTTTTCTAAATCTTCCGATACTTTCAGAAGCATTTCGTTTAAATTACCACTTTTTTCTCCTGCAGAAATTAAATTTAGTTGAACATCTGAAAATATCCCATCGGCAGTACGAAATGCTTCTGAAAGAGAAATTCCAGATTCTAGTTTTTTATAAATTTCTTGAAATTTTGTTTTCAAACCCGGTTTAGTTTGCTGATCTAGAATAATCCCCATCGCTTGGATAATTGGCAACCCTGCAGAGATCATTGTTGAAAGTTGCTTTGCAATTAAAACTTTTTCTGAAAGTGGTAATCCCCCAATATCTCTATTGAAGATCTGCTTAAATTGTTTCCCGTAGTTTTCTCGTATTGAAATAACTGTGAAGCCTTGACTATTGAGATATCCTAGAAGTTCGTTTTTGTCATTTGCACTTCTTTTACCTTCTATCTTATTCCCCGCCCTTGTCACACCCACATATGTAAACTCTATCACTTCATCTATTTCCTAACAAGTAAACTGTCAATTTCATCGGGATGAACGGAATATGCTTTAGCAGTATCTATAGATACTAATCCTTTTTCAATTAGATCTATTAGAGAATTTTCCATTGAATTCATTCCATAATCTTGACCAGTTCTAATCATATTATCTATCATATGTGTCTTTCCTTCTCTTATAGCAGTTCTTATAGCAGGAGTAGCAATCATAATTTCTAAAACAGCTCTTCTTCCACCTCTAGCAAGCGGAACTAATCTTTGAGAAACAACTGCGGTAATAACATTTGCTAGTTGAGCTCTAATTTGTGCTTGTTGCGTATTAGGAAAAACATCAATTATTCTATCTACTGTTTGAGCTGCAGAGTTTGTATGTAAAGTTGCAAAGACTAAGTGACCTGTTTCTGAAATTGTCATTGTAGAAGCTATAGTTTCGTAATCTCTCATTTCTCCAACGAAAACTATATCTGGATCTTGCCTTAATATATATCTCAAAGAAGTATTCCACGATTCAAAATCTACTCCGAATTCTCTTTGGTCAATTAAGCATTGCCCCCGAGGGAATACAAATTCGATAGGATCTTCTAATGTAATAATATGTTTTGGTTGATTTAGGTTTATGTTATTAAGAATTGAAGCTATGGTTGTAGATTTTCCACTCCCTGCAGGACCAGTAATTAGAATTAACCCGCTATTAATTTTAGTAAATTCTTTTAAAATCTGAGGAAGTTCGAGTTCATCTATACTTCTAATAGTTTCAGGAATAATTCTTGCTACGATAGAGAAATTTCCTTTTTGTCTAAATATGTTTACTCTTAATCTTCTAGACATTACGTTGTAACTCAAATCTAATTCTTTTACATCTTCAATTTTTAAATCGTTTCTGATCTTTAATAGTTCTTTTACAATTTCACTCATATCCTCAGGTGAAATTACATTTGTATTTATGCTTTTCAAACTTCCATCAATTCTAACCACAGCCCTATACCCAACAGTCAAATGAATATCTGAAGCATTTAAACTAATAGCTTCCTTTATTATGTCGGCAAATTCGTATTTTTTGAGTGTTAGATTTACTACAGATTGATCTGTCTCTGCAGCCTGAAGATTTCTTGGAGCATCTACTAAATTTAAATCTTTAATATCTCGAATCTTTTGTTCTAAATTATTTGAGATATCAGTTCCAACTACTGGACTAGAGGCGGTTTCATCAGTTAATTTATTTGTTAATCGCATGTTAGATTTAATTGCAACATTGTTAGATGTTCCCGATGAGAATTCTCTTACACCATTAGAATTCTCACGTACATTCATTTCAGAAGGAGTGGTTGATGAGCTATGCTCTATATCTTGCACAGCAAGACCTACAGAAGATTCTTCTTGTTTTTTATCTCTAGATGTAATTTTATTTAGATTTATTAAAGCCATGCAAATAGATACGGTTTAATTTCAGTCTACCAGAAAAAAAGGATTTTATGCACTTTTCTCTATTCATTTCGTACTCGAAGAACTTCTTCCACAGTAGTAATTCCCTCAAGTGCTTTAATAAATCCGTCCTGAATCATAGTCATCATTCCTTCTTTAACGGATTGATTGTGTATTTCATTAATTGAGCTTCTTTTCATTACTAAATTCGCTATTTGATCGGAATTTTTTAGAGCTTCAAATATACCTATTCGGCTAATATAACCACTATCATTACACTTAGAACACCCCACAGGATGAAATAAATTTACTTGCTGAGTTGAAATATCAAAATGTACTTTTAATTGCTTATTTGATCCATTCGAATCTTTCGTATAAATATTTATTCCATTTAACGGATCTAATTCTTTATGTAACTCCATTAATGAACTTGCAGATGCACTGTATTGTTTTTTACATTCGCATAAAACTCTAACTAATCTTTGTGCAACAATAACATTAATAGTAGAAGAGAGTAGGAAAGGTTCAATCCCCATATCTATTAATCTAATATAGGCGCCTGCAGCACTATTAGTGTGAATTGATGAAAGAACTAACCTCCCAACTAAAGCTGCTTGTACAGCCAATCCTGCAGTTTCAGAGTCTCTAATTTCTCCCACCATAATCACATCTGGATCTTGACGCAATATGGATCTTAATCCACTTGCAAAAGTTAAACCTACTTCTGAATTAACTTGAACTTGATTAACACCATCAACTCGTATTTCAACAGGATCTTCTAAAGTTATAATATTAACTTCAGATGTGTTCAAAATTTTTAATGAACTTGCAAGCGATTGAGTTTTACCACTTCCAGTAGGACCAGTAACTAAAACAATCCCTTGAGTTTTAGATAACGCATCCTTCATCCTGGATAAACTTATCCCTCTCATTCCAGTATCCTCTAAATTCATAATCCCTTGGGATTTTTCTAATAAACGCATAACAATTTTTTCTCCATATATACTTGGCATTATTGAAACACGAATATCTACATATTCTTTATCGTTTTTAATTTGAAATCTTCCATCTTGAGGAATTCTATGCTCATCAATTTTCAAACTAGAAAGAATTTTTATTCTGGTAACTACAGCGGAAAGTAATTTCTGAGGAATTGTTAGCTTTTCCGATAAAACACCTCTAATTCTAAATCTTACTGAGATTTTTCCATCTCTAGGTTCAATATGTACATCCGACGCTTTATGATTAATTGCATATTCCAAAATCATATTAACTATTCGAATTATTGGAGCAGCTCCTAATTGTTCTTCGTTAGTTAATGTTGCATCACTATAGTTTTTAGCTGCTTTTATATCTATAACTTCTTCTAATGCTTCTTCAACTTCCGATCCTATTTGAGCACCATATTTAGTATTAATAATTCTTAGAATTTCTTCTTCAGATGCATAATACGCTTCAATGCCTTTCCCAATAAGCGATTCTAGGTATTTCACTTTCTGGAGATCCAAAGGATCTTTCATTGCAACTTTAACTTTTGTTTTTAGGTCTTCAAAAACAATAACTAGATTTTCTCTAGCTAGGTTTGCATCAATTAATTGAAGTGCATCTATAGGAATAGAAATATTTTTTAAATCTATAAATCCTATATTTTGCATTTCTGCATAGGTTCTTGCTAACTGTTCTTGAGTGGCATATCTTTTTTCAAGTAGTACATTGTCGAAAGTTTTACCAGTGTTTAAAGATTCGAACTTGACCTCGTTAAATTGATCTCCATTTATTATTTTCTTTACCAATAAAGCATCCAAAATATTCGTTAGACCTTTAACATTAGTCGAATTAGCTGTATTAATGGCTACTTCTGTTAAAGTGTTTTGCTTGTCGTTTTCTACGTCAGACATTTGGTAAAATAACAAAGTTCAATTCTATTATATTTCATTAATCATATTAATCAATATATACATATTATGCACTTCCAGTCTTTAATACTAGAAACAAATATTGAATTAAACAAGGAAGAAATCTCCAGAATATTGTCTAATATATACAACTTAGATATTATTCTTGATTTCTACAGCTTAGACTCCACAGAACAAAAGAGTATAGGCATAGAGAAAACTAAGAGTTACATCTCCACAAGCTTTAGAAAATCTGAAAATATTAAAGTAGGAATAATATACGAAGCAAATAAACTTACGAACGAAGCACAAAATGCTATATTAAAGTTATTAGAAGAACCCCCTGAAGATACTATCTTGTTACTTATCGGAAAAAACAGAAATATGCTCCTTAGTACCGTTAGATCTAGGTGCCTATTTATTAGTAAGAATGAGTTAGTTTCAAACACTGAAATTTCAGGCATAGTAAAAGAATTTGTAAATTCCACATTCGGACAAAGAATAAAGATTCTAGATGAATATTTTTCTTCTAAAGATAAATTAGATAAATTGAGCACCGAAAGAGTAGAAAACTTTCTAATCGCATTCCTAGATTTTCTTAATATACAAGCGCTTAACAACGAGCAAATAACATCAAAACCTATCAGTAATATGATAGAATTAGTAGAACAACTTTATTTAGCAACTAGACAAAAAGTAGGAACTAAGTTGATAATGGATTGCTTAAGTTTAAATTTTACACTTTGATATCTAAATGAAAACTATTTCATTTCTACTATATTCTTGGGGAAGTACTATTCTATATACAGCCTTCCTATTCTGGTTGGCCAGTGTTCCTAACTTAGGAAATGGAGATCTAAATACCGACGAGATGGTTAAAGTCGGATATAGATTAATTCTTTATTCAATACTATTCATACTAATATATCGATCGTTAATAGTAACGTTAAAAAGTAGTATTTCAAGACTAGCTGCTTGGAGGTCTAAAAAAGAAAAGATAGAAGATATGGAATTTGTTTTAATTATAGAAACTTTATTAGTAATTATTTCCATACTCGTTTGCGTAATTGTTGCTATAATCGAAGAGCTTTTGCAAAGTAATCTAGGATTTAATGCTGAAGCAAGATCTTTTGAAGTGAAAGATATTTTAGTTAGCCTAATGTCAATTTTATTAACAAGTATAATTGTTTACAGCATGCCTGTAATAGGGGAATTTGAAGTAGCAATCAAACACAAATTTTTTAATAACTCCTCAAAGAAAAAATAATTAATTTAGAACGAACATGAGCAAAGAAAATAACCAAGAGTATTCCGCGTCGAATATAACTGTACTAAAAGGATTGGAAGCTGTTCGTAAAAGACCAGCCATGTACATTGGTGGAACAGATGAAGATGGTCTGCATCATATGATATGGGAGTTAGTAGATAATGGTATAGACGAAGCTTTAGCTGGTCATGCTTCAGAAATTTCAGTTGTTTTAGAAAAAGATGGATCTGCAACAATTACTGATAATGGTAGAGGTATACCTGTAGAAATGCATCCAACAGAAAAAGTTAGTGCTCTTCAAATTGCAGCTACTGTGCTTCATGCAGGTGGGAAATTTGATAGCGATACATATAAAGTCAGTTCTGGACTTCACGGAGTAGGGCTTTCTGTTGTAAATGCTCTTTCCAAAAGAGCTCGAATAGAAGTTAGAAGAAATGGCAAAAAATACGAACAGGAATATCAAACTGGAATACCGGATTATCCTGTAAGAGAAATTGGTGAATCAAAAGAAAATGGGGCTTTAATAAATTTTCTCCCAGATAAAGATATATTTCCAATTATTGAGTTTAAGGAAAAAGTAATTTTAGACAGACTGCGTCAGCACGCATATTTAAATGGTGGTATTAAGTTTACTTTCATAGATAGAAGAGTCGAAGGGGAGAAATATTTCGTCTATTACTTTGAAGGAGGACTTAAATCCTATGTAAAACATATTAATATCCACCTTACTCCAATTCATAAAAATATTTTCTATGCTAAAGAAATTATTGACGATGTAGATGTAGAAGTTTCAATGCAATATACAGACGATATTCAAACAAGAGAGTACGCTTTTGCAAACAATATTTTGAATAAAGAAGGAGGTACACATCTTTCTGGATTAAGAAATGCAATAACAAGAACAATCAATAATTATATTAATGAATATGGAAACGAAAAAGATAAGGCATTAACACTTATTGGAGAAGATGTAAGGGAAGGATTAACTGCTGCAATTTCAATTAAAATAACAGATGCACAATTCGAAGGACAAACAAAAATTAAATTAAACAATACTGAAGTAACACAACCTGTAAAAAAACTAATTGAAGCAAAATTTAAAACATTTCTAATTGAAAATCCAGAAGACGCTAGAAATATTATAAATAGAATCTTACTAGCAAATAAAGCACGAACTGCTGCTAAAGCAGCAAGAGATGCTGTCGTAAGAAAAGGAGCATTAGAAGGAGGTGGATTGCCAGGAAAACTGGCAGATTGTTCTACAAAAGACCCTGCAAGATCTGAAGTATATATTGTAGAAGGAGATTCAGCTGGGGGTTCTGCGAAGCAGGGGAGAAGTAGAGAAACACAAGCTATATTTCCATATTTTGGAAAACCAATAAATTCAGAAAAATATAGATTAGACAAAATATTGGCTAACCCGTCAATGAGCGACTTGGTTAAAGCATTAGGTGCTGGGATTGGTGAGACTTTCGATTTAAGCAAACTTAGATATCATAAAATTATACTTATGTCCGATGCAGATGTAGACGGTGAACACATTCGGACACTGATGTTAACTTTGTTCTTTAGACATATGCGAAAAATTATTGATAATGGTCATGTATACATTGCACAACCACCACTTTATCGTATTAATTTTGGACCTAACGAAACAATTTGGGTTAAAGACGACAAGGAACTAAATGAGGTTATTAAACAAAAAGATAGTAAAAAACCACCTTCTATTCAAAGGTTTAAAGGTTTAGGAGAAATGAATGCAGAACAGTTGTGGGAAACTACAATGAACCCAGAGAGTAGGGTATTGAAGCAAGTTATAATAGAGGATGCTGAAGATGCAGATAGAATGTTTGATGTACTTATGGGAGAGGAAGTAGCCCCAAGAAAGAAATATATTCAAACTTATAGTGCAGAAGCAGAATTAGATATTTAATAAAAAATATGGCAGAAGAAAATATAATTGCAAAAATAGATAACGTAAAGCCCCAAAACATTACAGACGAACTAAAACGTAGTTATATTAACTATGCCATGAGTGTAATTGTAGCTAGAGCTCTTCCAGATGTAAGAGATGGTTTAAAACCAGTACAAAGAAGAATTCTCTATACAATGCATAAAATGAATATTCAACCAGGAAGCGCTCATAAAAAAGTAGCTAGAATTGTTGGAGAGACTATGGGTAAATACCACCCTCACGGAGATTCTTCTATTTCCGATGCTTTAGTAAGAATGGGGCAAGATTTTAGTATGAGGTTCCCTTTAGTTGATGGGCAAGGAAACTATGGATCTATCGATGGAGATTCAGCTGCTGCTATGAGGTATATCGAAGCTAGGCTACATAAAAATGGCGCTAAATTACTAGAAGACTTAGATAAAAATACTGTAGATTTTAGTCCGAATTACGATGGAAATGAAGAAGAGCCATTAGTTCTTCCAGCTGCATATCCTAATTTGATCGTAAATGGAACAGAAGGTATTGCAGTAGGAATGGCTACTAAAATTCCTCCACATAATTTAGGAGAAGTAATAGATGCAGTTACACTGCTTTTAGAAAACGAAAATACTTGGAAAGAAGAAGGGGAGTTTGAAGCATTTGATTACGACACTAAAATAACTAAGTTAGATGACTTAGCTAATTTACCAAAAAATAGATTTAGAAAATTTTTTACTGGAGTTGAATTAAAAGATATTTTGAAAATAGTAAAAGGTCCAGATTTCCCTATGCAGTGCGAAATATATGATAGGGAAGAATTTATAAAAGTTTATGAAACTGGTAGGGGGAGAATTCTAATGAGAGCTGTTTCTGAAATTGAAGAATTAAAAGGGGGAAGATACAGAATTATCATTACACAATTACCCTATCAGGTTAACAAAGCTGTTCTTATTGCTAAGATAGCTCAGCTTTATAGAGACAAGAAAATAGATGGAATATCTGATTTAAGAGATGAATCAAATAGAGAAGGAATACGTATTGTTATTGAACTTAAAAGAGATGTTCTTCCTAAAACTATAGAAAACCAACTTTTTAAATTTACAGAACTACAAAAAACATTTAATGCGAATATGTTGGCTTTAGTTAATGGAGAACCACAACTTCTACCATTAAAGACTATTTTGGAACTTTTTATTACTCATAGATTCGAAATAGTAGCCAGAAAACATGAATTTGAATTAGCAAAACTTAAAGAAAGAGAGCATATCCTAGAAGGATTAATGATTGCTTTAGATAATATAGATGAAATAATTAAAATAATTAGAGAATCTGCAGATGCAGAAAAGGCAAAAGAGACTTTAATGTCTCGATTCAAATTAAGCGATATTCAAGCACAGGCCATTTTAGATATGCAGTTAAGAAGATTAGCTGCATTAGAGCGATACAAAATAGAGCAGGAGTACAACGAAGTTAAAACTAGAATTAAAGAAGTAATTTCTCTACTTAAAACACCATCTAAATTAACAGGTTTTATTAAAGATGAACTTGCCGAAACAAAAGCTAAAATTGGTAACGAGAGACGAACAAAAATATTTAAAGGAAAAATTGGAGAAATAAACGAAGAAGATCTAGTAGCTCAGGAGCAAACTTTAGTAACAATAAGCAAACAAGGATATATAAAACGAACTAAAATAGACACTTATCAAGCACAAAAACGTGGGGGAATAGGCAAAAGAGCAATAACTACCAAAGAAGATGATTCAGTGAGACATATATTCAAGTGTGAAACACACGATCAAATCTTATTTTTCACAAACAGAGGTAAGGTTTATGCTCTTAAAGTTTATGAAATACCTGAATATTCAAGAACAGCAAAGGGTATTCCTTTAGTAAACTTAATCCAGATTGGTTCAGACGAACTAGTAACCAGTGTTTTAACAAGAAATTTACATGGAAGCATTATAGATGAAGATATAACTCAAGAAGGCGAGGAAAGATTGGAACATGGTGGAAAAGATTATAAATATCTTTTTATGGCAACTAAAGATGGAACAGTAAAGAAAACAGGTTTAGATGAATTTGAAAACATACGATCCAATGGATTAATCGCAATAAAATTGGACGACACAGATGAATTAATTTGGGTAAAACCAACTACAGGTTCAGATGAGATCGTTATAATAACTAAAGGTGCTAAAGCAATTCATTTCCATGAAGATGATGTAAGACCAATTGGTAGATCTTCAAGAGGTGTAAGAGGAATCAAATTAAGTTCCGAGAATGTTGTTATATCTATGGACGTTGTAAGACGTAAAGAAGACTTTGTTCTTACAGTTTCTTCAAATGGATATGGTAAGTTATCCACATTGAAAAGTTTTACTATTCAAAATCGAGGTGGAACAGGAATTTTTGCAGCAAAGGTTAATTCAAAAACAGGAACTATTGTTGCTTCAAGACTACTCGATCATCCGGATAAAGAACTTCTTATAATTAGCGAAAAAGGTCAAGCTGTTAGAATTGCAACAAAAGATTTACCTATCCAAGCTAGGCAAACTGCCGGTGTTAGACTTATGAAAATCAAAACCGACGATCACGTAGCTGCAATCGCCATTGTGTAAAGGAGATTGGCACACGAATCGTTTCTAGACGATTTTAGCCCTCTCTTTTTTTACAGATGATAAATTAGCCGTCTTTATTATCCAATAAATCCCCTCTACTTTCAGAAATGTCAAAAAAGCAGTCTTTTTAGCTTCAATTTTCCAACTTTAGAACTAGAGTAGAGAAAGCATAATTTCTTTAAATTAACTTTATTTTGAAAAACTAAAATAGGAAGAAGTATCAAAAAATAAATAAATTATTTTATTTTATTTTCTATTGGAGTTTAGAAGTACAAAATAAAATAATAGAGAAGTTTGGTTTTTGGAGCTCTACTCTTTACACAAGAGGTTTACTGCATATAAGGGTAATTATACTCAGTGCCAAAGCTTCAATATTAAGAAGTTACAGAGATTCTCAATTGATAGTTATTAAATGGTTATTTATTGGCATTCTAGCTTATATTAATGTTCCATTAATACCCCAGAAACTATTTACCAATAGTAAAAGCGTAATCAAGCAGATTAGTGTAGTGTACTCTATCCATACGTATTTGTTTAGTTTATTTCGAACTTCTAAGCTAATACTTAAAAGAATATAAAAACAAACTGCAATAGCTAAGATTGCATAAATATAGGAAATCGGCCAAATTGAAAATACAAATATTGCAAAAAATATTGTAAGCGTAATACTTGCAGTTTTAGATATCGATTTATTAAAGTTGTTTTTCTCTTCATTAACCATTAATACTGAAGAGAAAGTTAAATATGCCACAAAAGGTAAAATTAATAGATTCTTCTCTATAAAGTTATAGTTAGATCCAAAGAAAAGAATTAGCACTAGGTATGTAGAAATTAAAGAAAAAATAAACTGAGATGCCTTGGCTGCTTGCTCTAAAGGAATCTTAACCTTTACAGAGGTATTTAAAATATTCGCAGTTAAGAGTACGAAATAAGAGATTATATAATAAACAAAAGAGAAAAGACCGGATAAAAACAATCTACTTACTTCAGTTTCTTCTGTATTTAAGAAAGAAATCATAAATAAAAGTAAGGGAAAACAAATAACTGCTGGGTAAAGAGATAGCACCAAACTCTTAAAGTTATCCACAATAAATCCATATATATATACTGTTAAGAAAACAGTCAATAGCCCAATTAGAAATGAATATATGAATATCTCCAAAGAAGAAAAAGCTGCTGAACTAGTTAGAGTATTTAGATTAACTTCATTAACAAAATCTTTAATTTCAGGTTGTGCAAAAGTATGCGTAATTTCAGTTGATTCTAAACCAAAGATATCTTTTGTGTATATAGATAAATTCACTGGGTACTCCTCTATTTCTTGCCTAGAGTTATCCACATTTGAGTCAACTTCAAATTCCTGCGAATTTAATTCTATTATATATTTAGATGCATCAAAATCTTCACTCCTATTCCAATTTATATCTAAAATATTATTCGTCTGCTCTACTCTAATGTTGCCTGGAGCACTTGGTTTAGAAAATACATCACCAAACCAAGAAAGTAACGGTGTTGTTAGTACAAATAATATTAAAGCTAATGCAAAAGATGCAATAACTACCCTACCCCTCACACTTACCTTCAAGAATTGTCTTAATCTAGTTAGATTGTTCATAATTTATCTTAATAGAAGTCTATTATACATTTCTAAACCTTTATCTGTTAGTTGTCTTCCTCTAGATGTTCTTTTTAATATACCTGTTTTCATTAAAAAAGGTTCATGTACAAATTCAATAGTATCAGATTCTTCAGCAATAGAGGCTGCCAATGTATTTAACCCAACTGGTTTATTATCAAAATTTTCTGCAATTGCTCTTAAAATTTCCTTATCTATAAAATTTAGTCCCAAGTCGTCTATTCCTAGCAGTTCTAATGTCTTATTTACATGCACATCTTTAATAATAGCTGAGTCTGCAACAGTAGCATAATCTACTACCCTTTTTAAAATTCTAATTGCAACTCTTGGCGTTAATCTTGCTCTCTGAGAAATAATTTGCGCTGCAAGTTTATCTATATCAAATCCTAGCATTGCAGCTTTTTGCATAATTAATTCTTCTAATTCATCTTCACTATAGAAATCTAGTCTGTAACTCATTCCAAATCTATCTCTTAGAGGGGCACTTAACATAGATAATTTGGTGGTTGCGCCTATTATAGTAAATTCCGGTAAGTCTATTCTCAATGTTTTTGCGTTCGGACCTTTGCCTATAACTATATCCAATGCACTATCTTCCATGGCTGGATAAAGAATTTCTTCAATAGTTTTCTTTAATCTATGAATTTCATCTATAAATAGAACTGAATGTGGTTCCAAAGAGGTAAGAATAGCAGCAATGTCTCCAGCTTTATCTAATGCTGAACCACTAGTAATGTGAATATTAGTGCCCATCTCTTTAGAAACAACAATTGCTAAAGAAGTCTTGCCTAATCCAGGAGGACCATGAAATAGAATATGATCTAATGGTTTTTCTCTCATTTGTGCAGACTTTATCATTAACATTAATCCTTCCTTTTCTTTTTTTCTTCCTATTATTTCTTTAAATGTTTTAGGTCTTAGACTTTGCTCAAGCCTCTCCTCTGCTTCATTATTAACTTGTAAATTTGTTAGGGTTGTAACCATGCTTTTTTATTAAATATTTTGAAAAGCTAATTTTATAATTGCTTGAGTAGATAAGGTTTCTATCTGATCATCGGAAAGAGAATTAACTAACTTGTCTATATCTTTCTCTTTATAGCCTAATGTTTCTAGAGCAGATCTAACTTCAGATATCTTACTCTGCTCTTTAGACTCTATATTCTTTTGCTTAACTATTAAATTAAACTTGTATTCTCTAAATTCTAAAGCAATCTTTTCTAAACTTTTTTTACCTATTCCGGGTAGTTTAATTTTACTCAAAGTCCCATTAGCTATGTGATTTATAAAATCTTCTAACCCTAATATTGAAATAATATTTATAGCTGTTTTACCTCCAATTCCAGAAATAGATATTAATTTTCTAAAAACAATTATTTCTTCTTCAGATCCCATTCCCCAAAGGACAATATCGTTCTCTTTCACTTGTGTGTGAATATATAACTCTACCGTATCTCCTACATTAAAATCACGGATGCCTACATGCACCTCGTAGCCTATTTGAGATATATTAATCACAATAGAATTAGATCTTTTAGATATTACTTCTCCTTTTATGAAACCTATCATAGTTTTTTCCTATTGAATTTAAATGGCAAGTAGCAATTGCTATAGCATCAGCTACATCATCGGGCTTAGGAACCTCGTTTAATTTATATATTAGTTTAACCATCTTTTGGATTTGCTTCTTTTCTGCTTTCCCATAACCAGTTACTGCTGTTTTAACTTGTAACGGTGTATAGTTAAAACAATCCAATTTTTCTTGAACACATGCAAGTAATACAACTCCCCTTGCCTGACTTACACTCATTACTGTTTTTTGATTTTTAAAATAGAAAAGACTTTCTATTGCCAACTCTGTTGGTGAGTATTCTTTAATAATACTTTGAACACCTTCATATAAAGATTTCAGTCTAACTTCGAAAATTTCATCTGGAAAGGTAGTTATTGCTCCATATGCAATCAGATTGGATTTATTTGAGCTTATTTCTTTTTCAATAATACTCCAACCAGTTGTAGCTATACCTATATCGATTCCTAAAACTTTCATTTGCTATGCCCCTAAAATCAATATTAGATCCCCTGTTCTATTTCCCTTATATTTTCCTATTTCAACTTTTAAATTCATTTTTAAATTTTCTTGAATAGCAATAATAGTATTTTTAAATCTTTCTAAATCTCCTTCTGAATTTACATACAGTATATTTTCGTCGGAATCTTCTGAATAGTTACCAAATTTTACTACATTTATACCTATATTCTGTAATTCTCTTACTTTTTTTAACGCTAAACCCGATTCATCTGTAGCATTATAAACTTCTATTTCAGATTGTTCTGCTGCAATTCCTAAACTACCTGTTATTTCTTTTATTTCTTCATCGATTAAAACTTTATTAGGAACTAAGGTTTTATTTTCAGCAATAGTTGATTGTTTACTTCCGATTGTAGTTATATTAATTCTCTTATCTATTAAAAATATTTTTAGTAATCTGTTAAATTCAGATTTAGTAGCATTAGACTTAAACGTATTATTTATCTTATCCATGTTCAAAATAATTCTGAATCTTTCGTAAATGGAAATGTTTTGCGAGAAAAAACTTTCTGAATAATCGGTTACTTCCTCTTCACTATAGTTATCGCTCGGAGTTTTTATATCACTTAAGTAACGTAAAAATTCGGATTTATTTTCGTAACTTAATAGTTCATTAAGATTAGTAAATTCTTCAGTATCAACTGCTATATACCTATCTATTCGAATCCCCATTAGTTCAGAAATCTCATAATTCAAATCTGAGAAAACATTGTCTGCTAGATTATTAATTAAGTATGAATAAATTGGAACATTATCTTTTACCACAATAAATGGATTTATTTGATACAGGCTAATAGAATCTCTATCCAAAGAAACTAAAACAACATAGTTAATATATTTGTAATGGCTGTTTTCCTCATCTTTTGCGGCTAGATTATAGACTATATAGTTAAGTTGATTGTACTTAGAAAAATCTTCTTCATCCTTCTTACTAGAGAGGAAATAATCTTCTATTTCTAAAGAATTTAATTTGATATTAATTGAAAGAAAAACAAATAATAGAAGAAAGAAAGTAAAAAAGAATAAAATCCTCTTTGGAACAATAATGCTTACTTTATTTATTAAATGTACGATCTGAGATAGATCTATATTTGAAGATTTCTTCTTACCACTCTTTAACTTACTTTGATTAAATAGTTTCCGTTTTAAAGGGGAATATATTTTATAAACCAAAAATATCTTAATATTGTTCAAAGCTCTTGATTAACCTAATATATTCTAATACAAATGATAATTATCTATTTCTATTTTTTTTCTTTTTCTTCTTCTTTATTTTATTTGAGTCCGAGATACTAGAAGAGCTGGTTTCTTCTGAAGTTGTGGTATCGATCTTCTTTACCTCATTGTCTATTTGAGATTGTAAATCGATGTTGGATGATTTTGATTTTGTATTTTCTTTAATTATCTTAAATTTATTCAAAAAAGTACCAAATAAACTACCTTGTGGATTATTTACTTCAGGTTGAACACTTCCTTCGATCTTTATTGTAGGTTTGTCTAATAAAGAGATATCTAAGTCTTTGTTCGAATCTATATTCATACTTAAATGAATATCTTTCTTCATTTCGTCTCGAATTACTCCGTTATTTATAGAAAAATCTAAAGACATTACAACATTATTATCGTTATCCAAGAAATTTAAGAAAGGAACATTAATTACAGAGTTGTTAGTAGCTAAGTGACCTTCTCCTAATGAATTAGATTTTTCTTCATCTGGTCTAATTATTATATAGAATAACAATCCAGGAATATTCAAGGGTAGTATTAAAAAGAATAAGGCAGTAGAAATTAATGAATTGTTGTACTTTTTCTTAGAATCTATAAATACCCAAATCGGTACTAATATCCAAAGAATAGTTGCATATAAAAAGAAAGCTACAGTAATAAATTCAATAAAAGAATCATTTTCAACAGTTTTAATAATAGCGTCTATCATAATGAAATTTTAAAACTATATATTTTATTCTAAATCTGCCTACAATCCAAATTAATATTAAATACCGAAGGAGGGACTCGAACCCTCACAAGGTGTAAACCTTACCAGATTTTGAGTCTGGCGTGTCTACCAATTCCACCACTTCGGCATATAAATAACTCTCTGGAAGGAATTCTAACAATTTAAGCATCGATATACAATTGGTATTTACCTTGAAATTTCAGACTGCACTTACCAATTGGTCCATTCCTATGCTTCGCAACAACTAAATCAATTTTAATTTCTTCATCGTGGTTCGTATCTTCATCGAAAGTATTCTCCCTACTTAAAAACATAACTAAATCTGCATCTTGTTCGATAGATCCAGATTCCCTCAAATCAGATAATTGCGGTAATTTATTAGCACCAGTTCTAGATTCTATTGCTCTATTTAATTGAGAAAGAGCGATAATCGGAACATTTAATTCTCTGGCTAATATTTTTAAAGATCTCGATATTTCACCTATAGCCTGTGCTCTATTTTCAATATCTCTACCTTGCATGAGCTGCAAATAATCTATTACTATCATGTCTAGTCCTTTTTCTATCATTAATTTTCTAGATTTACTTCGTATTTGATTAATAGTTATCCCAGGAGTTTCATCTATAAATAGATTAGCTTCATTTAACTTACCTGCAGCTTCAGGATATTTCTTCGAGTATTCTTCGTTTGTTAGTTTACCCATCCTAATATTCCATAAACTAGATTTCATTTGTTGAGCAAGCATTCTTTCTATAACTTGGACTGCAGGCATTTCCAGGGTAAAGATCATGACTGTTTTTTTCTCTTCAACTGCTATATGTCTCGCGAAGTTAAATGCTAGAGCACTTTTTCCAACACTGGGTCTGGCTGCCACAATTATCAAATCCGATCTATGCAACCCTTGCAATAATTGATCTATCGAAGGAATTCCAGTTGAAAAACCTCTCAATCCATCCGGATTTCTTGCATATTCATCGGCTCTTTGCATTTGCAGTTCGAGCAATGTAGAAGTATCGAAATATTCAATATTATTATTTGTTTTAGAAAGGTTAACAATATTCTGCTCTATTTCGTCTATAACTTTTTCTAACGGTTCATTTTCATTTCTAGATTTCTCTTCTATAACTGAACATAAGGTAATTAAGCTCCTTCTAGTAGAGGCTTCTTTAACAATTTCTAGATAATGCTTAATGTTTGCTGCAGATATTACGTCTGTTACTAAATCCGTTAAATATAAATTTCCACCTATTTCTTTAAATTTATTCCTTTTCTTAAGTTCGGCAGAAAGAGTTAGTAAATCTATTGGAGTATTTTTAGAATACAAGTTTGTTATACATTCATAAATTATGGAATTCTTTGGATCGTAAAAATCGTTATGAGTTATTTGATGAATTATCTTGTCTAACGATGAACTATCAATTAACACGCATCCAAGAATGGCTTTTTCAGCATCCAAATTTTGTGGAGGTACCTTATTAATCATCTCAAGCTTCTAATATGTAAACGTCTGTGCTGTACTCTACTTCTTTATCTATATTGTCTATTTTCATATTTATAGATTTACCTTCCTCGACAACATTAAACCCTTTTTCTGTAAATAATTTTTTAATATCTACTTCGGTTCCTTTCTTAAAAATAATTAATTTTTGAGGATACAAAGTTTTTAAAGAACTAAAAAGTTTCTCTAGATTTATTAAGTTAGAGTCAATTACAACAATGTCTATGTTAGCTAATTTGGACAAGTCGTCTTTTTCTGGTATAACATTTGTAAATAGAATAGATGCAGTTGTATTAACTTCAAGTAAATCTATATTTCCAAAAAATTTTTCTTTACTAGATGCTTCTAAAGCTATAATGCTAAATTCACTAAACCCGTATTCTCCAGGCCTTGTGTATTCTTTTTCGTTAATATTAAAAGTCATACCATCTAACCCTACATTTAGAGTAGTTTTCTGACCTTGAAGTGAAACTATGTTGTTCTTGGATGCTTTAATAATCATTGGATAAAAGTAATATATAACTTTACAAAATGGCTCTGTGCATTTATAATTCTAACATGCTTATTTAAGGATTTAATAAATGAAGAAAGGAATTCACCCAAAATTATATAAGAATGTTAGTGTACTTTACAATGGGAAACCTGTAATGAACGTGACTTCGACTGTAGAGGAAATATCAACTGAAATTTGGTCTGGAAATCACCCATTTTATACAGGACAAGAAACATTAGTAGATACAGATAGTTTAGTAGACAAATTCAATAAAAAACTACAAAAAGCTAGCACAGCAGTAGTATCTAAAAAAGCAAAGAGAGAAAAGCGAACAGCTAGAAGACAAACAACTTCATCTAGTCCTGTTACACTGAAAGATATGCTTCAAAACATCAAATAAATGGAAACTAACTTGCTCCAAGAGCTTGAAACTTTCATAAATACTAAAACTACTCTTCTACAGCAACAAAGCAACCTATCTCTAAGAATAGACGAACTGTCTAAAAATAACTCCTACGCTTCTGAAGAATTCAGAAGAACCTCTAAGGATCTACTTAAAGTAAAACAAACAATAGAATTAATCGATTCGTTCCAGGACAAATTTAAAGAGCTAGAAGAGCTGAAAAGTTTATTAAGCTCCGATAGTGAGCCTGAGCTAGCTGAACTAGCTAAAATCGAATATGAACAGCTTTTAAACGCACTCCACGACCTCCTTGGACAAATAAAATTACTAACTGCCAAACCTCTTGAAAACGACGAGAAAAAAGCCATTATAGAAATTCGACCTGGAGTTGGTGGGGTCGAAGCTTCCCTTTTTGCGGAAGATTTATTTAAAATGTATTCTAAATATTGCAATTCTAACAACATAAAAATGGAATTGTACTCTTTTGTATACGACGATGTGGGAGGGATAAAGGAGGCAGTTTTCTTAATAGACGAAGAAGAATCTTTTGCAAAATTTAGATTCGAAGCTGGTGTTCATAGAGTTCAAAGAGTTCCCACTACTGAATCTTCAGGAAGGATACACACATCAACTGCTTCAGTAGTGGTAATGCCAGAAATAAGTATTAAAGAAGTCAAAATTAAACCAGAAGAGTTAAGGATAGATGTTTATAGGTCTAGTGGACCTGGAGGTCAATCTGTAAATACAACAGATTCTGCAGTTCGTATAACTCATCTTCCTACTGGAATTACAGTAAGTTGTCAAAATGGTAAATCTCAGCATAAAAATAAAGAAATGGCACTTTCTATCCTTGCTAGCAAATTAGAAGAGATCGAATCCAGTATACAAAAAGACGCCACTAAAGAGATAAGAAATTCAGCAATATCTGGAGGTGATCGATCTGTAAAGATTCGAACATACAATTTTCAACAGTCAAGAATAACAGACCACAGAATAAGTACATCTTGGTTTAATATACCGGAAATTATGGACGGAGAAATAGAAGAGATAGTAGCTACTACCAACCTTAAACTTAGAAATTAATTCTCTTTCACTAATTCCAAAGCTTTGTTCAATTGCTTATCGTCGTTCTTCTTATAATCCTCAACTGTATACTCTACTTCGAAATCTGGAATTATTGGAGAATCTTCATTAATTCTTTTTTCATTTGGAGTTAACCATTCTTGAAATACTAATAACAGTAAACTACCGTCTTCCAATTTAATTAGTTCCTGCTCTACTCCTTTTCCTACTGTTGGTTTTCCTATAATGGTCCCTCTCTCGTTGTCTTGTATAGCTGAAGCAAATATTTCAGAAGCTGAAGCACTTCCCTCGTTTACAAGAACATATAAATTAGATTCTTCAAATGATCCTTTCCGTCTATCTTTATATTCTTTTATTTCTCCTCTATTGCTTCTTTCTTTCATAATTATCTTCCCATCTGAAAGGAAATCTTCTAAAACATATCTAACGCTATACACGTAACCTCCAGGATTACCCCTTAGATCTACAACAATATTTTCAGGATTTTCTTCAATATCTAATATTTCATTTACTACTTTATCCCAAGTCTTATTAAAAGATTCTAAAGTCTCATCGTTAAATTGAGCTATATTAATTTTTATTGTGCCATCTTCTAATTTTTCCCAAGTAATATTATCTATATCTATTAAATTTCTTTCAATTTGGAATTGAAGAGTTTCTGGGACTGAATCTTTAACTCTCAAAATATCTAGTTTTACATTAGTACCCTTCTCTCCTCTAATTAAAACAGCTACCTGAGAAGGTAACATTTCAGCAACATCTTTATCATCTACTTTTAAAATTACATCTCCCGGTAGTATTCCCTCTATCTCTGCAGGATTACCTTTCAATAAAGTCTCTACATAGGTATTTTGACCATCGTAAGCTAGAGTAACTCCTATTCCTTGAAAATCACCTGTAGATTGAGATAAATATTCAGAAGCTTCTTCCGGATCTAAGAAATTAGTATATTTATCGTCAAAAGAGCTAACAAACCCTTTAACTAACCCGTAAGTTACATCTTCTTTAGATAAATCTTCAACATTATTAATGTATTTCTCGTTAAATATATTAATGATATTGGCAAGGTACTCTTCGTTAATATATTCAGAAATGCCAGAATCTAGGGAAGAATTATTTGTTTGGTTATCATTAGTACTATTAAAATAAGCATATGCAAAAATGAAACCTACAAAGATTCCTAGAAACAAAGACAAGGCAGTTAGCGATATCGCTAACTGCCTTGAAATTATAGTTTGTGTATTATTATTTCTATCGGGCATCAATTACTATTATACATACTTTGTATATGGTAATAAAGCCATATATCTAGCTCTTTTAACAGCAAGAGACAATCGTCTTTGATTACTTGCACATACACCTGTTTTAGATGTTGGCATTAATCTTCCTCTAGTGGAAATAAATTTTTCTAGAAGAGATACATTTTTATAAGTAACCTGATCTTCTTTGCCTTTTAAAGGACAAGAAGTAATTTGAGGTGACTTATAATTTCTGTTGTTTGGTCTGTGTTGATGAGTCATAATTAATTAATAATTTCTTTCAAAATAAATCTTTACTATCAAAATCTTCAGCTGATGTTTCTTCCTCTGGTGCTGGAACAGATGTATCTTCTGGGTCAGCATCTGGAACAGGATTCCCATCGCCCAATCTTTGAACTAATTCGCTACCAGCATCCTTTGCTGCGTCTATTCCTACAGGAGTTCTGTCTTTAGAATTCAAAAGCAACATATCGTTAAGTTTTACTTCTGTTTTGTAGTATTTATCGCCACCTGTTCTTTCTTTTACTCTAGTTCTAAGCTCTCCTTCAATATAAATTAACATCCCAGAAGCTAATACTTGAGCACAAATCTCCGCCAATTTATTAAACGCAACTATATTATGAAATTCTGCTCTTTCTTGAGTTTGACCATTTGTATCTTTCCATGTTGTATTAGTGGCAACTCCAAAAGTACAAACTGTTACTCCACTAGATGATTCTCTAATTACAGGGTCTCTTGTTAAATTTCCTATTAACATTACTTTATTTAACGATCTCGATTTTGCCATTTATCAAAACTAAAAAGTAAAATATCTTTAGTATTTATTTCGCTATTATTAAAAATCTTAAAATATTGTCCATTAATCTTAATTCTCTCTTGAATTCTTCAATTTTAGAAGGAGATAAGTTTAAAGCATATTCTATGTAGTGTCCTTCTTGAAATTTTTTAATAGGATAAGCTAGAAGTCTTTTTCCTAAGTTATCCTTCTCTTTAATTTCACCTTTATTCTTTTTAATAAAGTCTTTAATTTTAGATACTGTATTATTTTTAATATCCTCTAATAACAAAGGTTTATACAGTACCATAACCTCATACTCTTGCATCTGTTTATTCTCTTAATAAGTAAATTCCTGAGTATGATTATATAATAAAAACTAGCTTTTGTAACTAGTAATTTGTCTAAAAACCACTAAATAAAGGCAGATCGGCTTTTTAGAGATTCATTAATAGTACTCGAAGACATGTATTCCAAGCTAGCTCCAGAAGGAATTCCTTTAGCCAATATGGTCTGCTTAACATTTTTATACATATTTTCTACCTGAGCTTTTATATACAAACTGGTAGAATCCCCCTCCAAATCTGGATTTAAGGCATAAATTAGCTCCTCTGCATTATTTTTTTTAATTCTCAAAAGTAGTTTATCTATAGTTAAATCATCGGGGCCTACACCATTCACGGGAGATATAACTCCTTTCAAGACATGGTAGAGTCCTGAGTAATTTCCTGATTCCTCTATCGTATATAAATCTAAAGGAGATTCTACTACCATTATCAAAGAGCTATTCCTTTCTGAGTCTTCGCATATTTCGCAAATATCTGTAGATTCTGTTACATTTGAACATATTACACATTCTCTAATCTTACTTACAGATTCAGTTAAACTATTGGCTAAAGAAGTCGCAAGCTTTTTATTATTTATAGATAAATACAAAGCTATCCTATGAGAAAGCTTATTACCTACGCCAGGTAATGATGAAAGTGTTTCACTTAAATTTATAATCGATTTTGGTAAAGCCATTAACCAAGAAGATTTTTTAAGTCATCTATACTAGTGGAACTTATTAGTTCTTTTTCTATTTGTTTCTTAGCGTCTTGGAAAGATTTCTTAATATTCTTTGAAAGCTTCTTCATCAAAGCCTCTAAATCTATATCGCTAATATCTGAAGATTTAAAAGTATTTTTTAACTCATCCACATCAAAATCTACATTTGTTATTTCGTTTAATCCATTTAAAACAATAATAACAGCTTCGTCTTTCCCTGCAGCTTCGATTTTGCTCATTTTATTCTTAGCTTGCTGAGCTTTATAAACTGCTTTCGGTATATTTAACATTCCCATAACTTAATTAATAAAAATTTAATTAGCACTTTATATTATACTCTCAACTAGCTCAGAATTATCTTTATTTTCTTTCGATTGAATAGTTTCCTTTACTTCCTTGGGAGCTATATTGTTTGATGAATTGGTAATTTTTACCTCTACTTTAAATCCAGAAAGATTATTAGCTGCAGAAACTACTTTATTTAATATTTCCAATCTTTGACCATTTAAAATATACTTTCTATTAAATTCAAACTGTTGCAATATCTCTATAGTCTTATTGCCTTTATCTATATTAATAAATGAAGTTTCTAATATTGCAGCTAATCTCCTATCTTCTTTCTCTACTTCATCAATTATACCTTGTGGGATAACCGTATCTGAAACACTCTCAGCTTTAACTTCTACAGTAACTTTATCTCTTGATGAATCTATACTAGGCTTTAGAACTTCATCTTTTTTGATAGTTTTTGATTTAGATTCAATTTCAGTTTTAATATTTACAATCGGTTTATCGCCTAATTCAGAAGTTCCAGGAATTGAATTACTAAAATATTGTATGAATTTAGATTTAATATATACCCACGGAGATGAGATTCTATTTAAATTTGCCAATATTTCTTCAAGTTTGAGAATCAGGTCGTTATTTATTGTTTTTTGCTCAACAAAATTTTCAATTAACACTTCTAATAGATTTTCTATAAAGTAGTTTGGATTTACATTATTAAATCTATAATCATCAATTCTGCTTAATGCATCAATGTACTCATTCCCATTTACTAATTCAATAAATTCTTTTAACTCTGCAGAATTTATTATTCCCAGAGATTTAGCAATACTCTCTCCTTTGCTACTGGCTACTTTAGATAAAAAAGTTTCTGCATCCCTAAAGCTTCCCCCAGATATTTTATAAATATATTTCAAATCTTCCTCTGAAATTTTTATATTCTCTTCTTCTGCAATCTTCTTTAATTTATTTATAGCAACATCTTCAGATACTAAATTAAAATCTAACCTTACAATTCGAGATAATATAGTAATTGGAACTTTATGAACTTCGGTAGTAGCAAGTATGAATAAAACATGCTCTGGTGGCTCTTCTAGCGTCTTTAAAAGGGCATTAAATGCCTCTTTAGTTAACATGTGTGCTTCGTCTATTATGTAAACTTTCTTTACTAAATTCACAGGGAGAAAATTTATACTTTCTTTTAGTTGCCGAATTTCTTCTATTCCTCTATTCGATGCAGCATCTAATTCTATAATATCCAAGGAAGCATTCTCATTAATTAAGTTACAGTTTTCACATTCATTACAAACATCCAACACATCTGAGAATTTCAAACAATTCACTGCTTTAGCTAGTATTCTTGCTGTTGTAGTTTTACCTGTCCCTCTTGGACCTGTAAATAAATACCCATGCGTATAAGAATTCGAAGCTATTGAATTGATAAGTATATCTTTTAGACTATCTTGACCTTTTAAAGAGGCAAAATCTGAAGGTCTATATTTTCTATAGAAAACTTGTGTAGACATTATTGATTAGAGGATATTATTTGGCTTTTCTTGCGGCTTTTCTCTTTCTTCTTTTTCTTTTCTCAAACACTCTCTGAGCTGCATGTTTCTTTGTTGTTGTAGCTACATAGTACCTATTTTCTTGAAGTTTTTCAATTACTCCTTCTCTCGTAGCTTCTCTCCAAAGCAATCTAAGTGCTAGGTCAATTGGCATTTTATCGTTTACTATTACAGACATATAATTTATTTAATTTAAGCTTAAAGATTTTATCATATACAACTCTATTTGCCCAATACCTTTCTAATAATTTCTAATGCATTTCCAAAGACCTCAAATTGCACAAGGTCTTTAAAAAATATTAGGATAGATAATCCAATTAAAAAGCTAAAGCCAATAAAATTAATTTTAGATACTGTTTCGTCTTTAAATTCTTTTCTTAATAACGATTCTAGAGTATAAATTGCTACCTGACCACCATCTAACGCAGGAATTGGCAAAATATTAAAAATAGCCAAAGATAAACTTAAAAGCCCAGACATTAATAATAATATATCGAAAATCCCAGCATTTACTATTTCATTTATAGATTTGGTTACTGCAACGGGACCTCCAAGAGAATCAGATATAGGTTTTAAATTGCCTTCTTCAAAGGCTTGAGAGAACTGATTCCCTAAAACTCTAAATTGATAAATAGTTAAGTCATAAGTAAAAACTACTGGACTAATTAAATTTTTATTGAATTCTATATAGTAAATTGGAAAATCGTAGTAATCTTCATTTAACCCATAGTCAAAATGAATTGTTACATCCAATAAAGCTCCATTTTCTTTCTTACTCCCCAAGTTAAGTTTTACAAAGGTTACCTCTGAAGTTTCTTTATCTAATAAACCCAACTCTACTTCAGAGTTTTGTGCACTAGCTAATAAACCGTAAAATTCTGGATTTGATTTAAATTTAGTTCCATTTATAGAAACAATATTAACTCCTGATCTTAGAATATTGTAAGATCTACCTTCTTCGCTAACAGAAGTAACCTTTGCTAACAAATATTCTCCTTTGAAATAGCCACCAACTGTTACGTTTTTGTTCTCTAATTGCGATGTATCTAAATCTAAAGTTTGAAATTGCATTTGTTTGCCTATATTAGATTCAACCAAAGAAGAAAATTCTTTATAAGATTCAAAATATTTATTATCTATTCCTACTATCACTTCATTTTCATCCAAACCTTCCCAGCCAAATTCAGCCTCAGGTTTATTTACAAATATAGGATTTAATTTAAGTTGCTCGTTTGTATTATTAAATTCATAATCTATAAGTCCTGCAATGGTGTATTTATGATCACTTTTTACTAGAAATATCGAGAAAAAGATAATGGCAGTAATCAGATTCATAAACACTCCTCCAAGCAAAATAATAATCTTTGCATGTAATTTTTGATTTCTAAAACCAGAAGGGTTAGTTTTATCTTTTTCACCTTCTAAACTAACATACCCACCCATTGGGATAATATTAAGCTTGTAGTGAGTTTCTTTGTACTCCTTAGAGAAAATAGTTGGTCCAAATCCAATTGCAAATTCTTTAACAGGAACTTTAAGGAGTTTAGCAGTTATAAAATGTCCAAATTCATGAACTAATACTAAGAGTCCAATAATGATAACGAAGAGAAAAAGAGTTAGTAAAAAATTCATAGTTTCAAAAGATCAGATTCCTTACCTTTCGATAATTCTTCAAGTTTTGTAATAGTATCGTCAATCATTTTTTGAATCTGCTTAACATCTCGGTCCTTATCGTCCTCTGAAACTTTATCTAAATTTTCGATACTTTTTATAAAATCATGTCTTACTTTTCTTGTTCGAACTCTGTAATCTTCTAATATTAAATTTAGATTTTTTACTAAGATTTTTCTATCTTCTTCTGTTATTGGATTAAATTTAAGTCTTATTCCATCCTTTTCAACAACCACACTAGCTCCAATATTACTTTCTCTTAATGCTTTCTCAACATTGGGCAATATATTTTTATCCCAAATGGTGATTTTGGCATTCACTGCATCTTCAACTTGAATCTGTCCAACACCACTTAATTTATTCATAGCACCATACGCTTCTACAGATATTGATTCAAGTAAATCGTAGCTTGCTTTGCCAGTTTTCAATTTCTTAATCTCTATTTGAAAACTATCTAGTATTCTTTTTAATTCACTGGTTAATTGTGTTTGATCGTACAACATATTATTTATTTTCTTGTAAAAATATATCTCCCTTTATAGAGATTTTTCCTATTCGACTTATAACAATCTTCTCACCTATCTTAGCAACTAGCTCGTTTAAATAATCGCTAACAGTCTTAGAATCATCAACAAAAAGTTTTTGAAACATTAAAACATTCTCCTCGTAATGTTTTTGCAATCTACCTTTTATTATATTCTCCTTAATATTTTCTGGCTTTCCTTCTAAATCGTTAGAAAAAGTACTAGTTAATGTCTTCATTTCTTCAGGATTAATGTCGTTTTCTGTAATATACTGGGGGTTATTGGCAGCAATTTGCAAAGCTATATCGTTTGCAAACTTGATCATATCTTCGCTATTTGAAGCAAAATCTGTCTCACAATTAATTTGAGCAAAAGTAATTAAACTCCTATTGCTATGAACATAAGTCCCAATTAAACCATTTACAGTCTCGTTATCTTTTCTTTTAGCAGATTTGGCAATACCCTTTTCTCTAAGATATTTTACTGCTTCTGTATAATCTCCTTTAGAAACTTCTAACGCTTCCTTTACAGCGGTAATTCCTGCTCCAGTTTCATCTCTTAGTTTTTTTATATCTTCCACATTCATAAATTTATTATACTAAAAATTATTTTTAATTTCGCAATTTCGATTTCTTATTTGCTTGTTTTAGCTTTTTCTTTTGCTTCTTGTACTCTTTCTAAGATGCCTTTAGAATTTCCTGCTTTTGAGGACTTTCCTGGTGATTTAGCTTTCACAACTTTCATTTTAGGATCTTCCTTTACTTCATCTTGGTAAGCAATCTTTGCCTGATCTTCAGGAACTATTTCTATTTGCTTTACTATTTTCACTTCTTGTTTACTATAATCTTTTAGTGCATGCTTAATTCCATTCCCTTTATTACCTTGCTTAATTGCTTCGGCTAAAGTTTTTAATATAATTTCAATTGATGAAATAGCATCGTCGTTTGCAGGGATTGCATAATTAACTGAATCCGGGTCTGAGTTTGAATCGACAATTCCAACAACTGGTATTCTCATTAATTTAGCTTCCCTTACAGCTGATTTTTCAAAATTTGTGTCTACAACTACAATTGCTGTAGGTTTATCGTTCATTTCTTTAATTCCAGAATATAATCTATTTAATTTACTCCACTCCTTCTTCATTAAAGAAACTTCGTATTTTGTTCTACCTTCTACTCCATTTTCAAAATCGTTTTCTAAATTTTTCAATCTGATTAAACTTTTCTTTACCTCGCTGAAATTTGTTAATAATCCACCTGCCCATCTCATATCTACAAAATAAGATCCCGATTCAATAGCATATTTTTTAACAATGTCTGAAGATTGCTTTTTTGTTCCTACAATAAGCACAACTCCCCTAGAAGCTGCATCTGCAACAAATTCTGCAGATTCCTTCAATAGGATTTCTGTCTTAGTTACATCGATAATATGAATTCCATTCTTGATAGTGTAGATGAATTTTTCCATTTTAGGATTCCATCTTTTTGTTTGATGTCCAAATTGAGCTCCTGTAGCAAATAAATCTTTAGCACTAGGGAAAGTAATTTGAAGAGCACTTTTTTCTTCTGACATAATTCTTTTATTAAATATAAATTATCTTCCACAGATGCCCTTAAAAGGGAAAGAATGATATCTGTGTGCTGGTTTAGTGAAATTATATCACAAATATGTGAATTCTATCTATAGTTTTGCTAACTAACCTTTCTTTATTCTAATAATATCTTTAACTTCTGGATATTTAGGGTGAGCCCAAAATGGCCCGAATTTACCTTGTCTTAAAATATAACTTTGCTTATCGTCAGCTTTAGGTGGTTCTCCATAAAGTTCTTTTACTTTCTCAGGTTTTAATTCTAATGGTCTTGCATCTTTAACTTTTGGATAATCTGGATGTGCCCAGAATTTGCCAAACTTACCTTTTTTCAGTAGGAAATTTCTGCCATCTTCAGTTTTTGGAGAAGGTTCATAGGAAGAAGTGAATTCTTCGTTTAGTGTTTCTTTCTGTAAATCTTCTTCGCTTATGCCATCTATAGACAAGATCCCTTTACATTCTGGAAATTTAGAACAGCTATAGAATTTCCCAAACCTACCAAGCTTAATTTGCATAGGTGATCCGCAAATGGGACATTTGATATCATCTGGTGCGTTACCTAATACTGTAAATTCATCTCTCGGGATATTCTTTTCATTCTTCTCTACTTCTGCTTGAAAGGGGAAATAAAAATCTTTAAGCATTTTAATCCAGTCTAATTTTCCTTCAGCTATATCGTCCAAATTATTTTCCATTTGAGATGTAAATCCATAATCAACAATATTATTAAAATATTTAACCAAAAGCTTATTTACAACTTTGCCAGTATCTGTTGGGAATAAGTATTTATTCTCTTTTTCTACATATCTTCTACTAATAATAGTTGAGATTATCGATGAGTAGGTTGAAGGTCTTCCTATCCCCAATTCTTCTAGTTTCTTAATTAAAGACGCTTCAGAATACCTTGCTGGAGGTTGAGTAAAGTGCTGTTCTGCATTTATTGTTTTAGAATAGTAAATATCTCCTTTATTAATAACTGGCAAGAAGTTTTCTTTAATTTTCTCTTGATTTATTTTCAAGAAGCCTTCAAATACAACTCTGTTCCCATTAGATCGGAATTCGAAATCTCCTTTTTGAGAAATTATTGCAATATTTTCGATTTCCGCAGGAGTCATTTGAGATCCTAAAGCTCTTGAGTGTATTAATTTATACAATCTTGCTTCATCTGGAGTAAATTTAGAATCGTTATCTACCCTAAAATCTACTGGTCTTACACATTCATGAGCTTCCTGAGAGGCTTTACTTTTAGTTTTATAAAATATAGCTTCTGCAGGCATATATTTCTGGCCGTATTTAGATTTAATTAAACTTCTCGCTTGGGAAACTGCTTCTTTAGACATCGTTACAGAATCTGTACGCATATAGGTTATAAAGCCTGCTTCATACAATTTTTGAGCAACCATCATAGTTCTTTTTGATGTAAATCCAAGAGTGTTAACAGCAGTTTGTTGCAAGGTACTAGTTGTAAAAGGCGGTTTCGGATATCTTTTTGTTATCTTTTTCTCCACACTTGTGACCTCCAGAGTATGCTTTTCCAAATCTTTTAATAAACTTTCAACATTTTTTCTTTTAGATTCTTCAAATTTCTTACTTTTATACTTAACAAGATCAAATTTTATAAGCTCTTTATTCTCTTCTTCTGGGAGATTATCTTCTTTAATATCTGCTTTTTCTATAATATTTATTGAAGGTACATTTTTTTTATCTTTAGAAGCAAAAGAAATAACCGACCAATATTCTTCTGGATTAAATGCGTCGCGTTCTTCTTCTCTTTCTACAACTAATCTCAAAGCTACAGACTGAACTCTACCTGCAGAAAGCCCAAAAGAGATTTTTTTCCAAAGCACAGGAGATAGTTTATATCCAACTAATCTGTCTACAAATCTTCTTGCTTGTTGAGCATTCACAAGATCCATGTTTATTTCCCGTGGGTGTTTTATTGCATCTTCTATAGCAGCTTTGGTTATTTCACTAAATACTATTCTTTTAACTGGTTTAGTTGATTTCTTGACTCCTTTTCCTCCTATTGCACCTAATCTCTGGGCTATATGCCAAGCTATAGCTTCTCCTTCTCTATCCAAATCCACAGCCAGGATTAATTTGTCTGCTTTTGCAAATTCTTGTTTAAGCTCAGATAATGTCTTCTGGTTGGTTACCACATAAGTAGGTTTAAAGTTTTTCTCAACATCTATACCTATCTTCGACTTAGGGAGATCTGCGACATGTCCTTTAGATGCTTTAACCACATAATCTTTACCTAAATATTTTTTTATTGTTTTAGCCTTGGAAGGCGATTCGACTATAACTAAATTCATTCTATAAACTTATATATTTATTATTATCTATTCTTTGAATATAATTTTTTAATTCTAAGATTGTTAAAATATTCAAAACTACTGAAATTTCTGAACCCACTTCCCTAACTATAATATCAGCATTGTCAATACCACCTTCAATTAAAAGATATACTTCTTTTTCTTTTGAATCTAATGCATCCAAATTTTTCTTTTTAGGTTTACTAATTTGGCTATTTGGATCAAGTTCTAAGATAAAATCTTCTAATGAAGTAAATATTTTAGCTTTATTGCTACTTATTAATTTATTTGGACCCATGCTCTGCAAAGAATCAATTCTACCTGGTACTGCAAAAACAATTCTATCATAGTCGAAAGCTAAATCTGCAGTTATTAAAGAACCACTAGTTTCTGACCCTTCAACAACAATTGTTGCCTTAGATAGTCCTGCTACAATTCTATTTCTTCTTACATACATACTCGGAATAACTTCAAAACTTTCGTTATCCGAGATAACTAAACCATCTTTATTTAGAATACTTTGATATGTATTTGAATTAGTTTTGGGAACAGGATTGTTCACACTGCCTGGCAAAACAGCTATTGTTGTACCAAATTCATAAGCAGCTCTATGCACAATATTATCTATTCCTAACGCCATGCCACTAACTATTGTATACCCTAACTGAGCAAGCTCAGATGAGATATGCGTTGCAGTTTTTTTTCCGTAATCCGATGGATTCCTAGTCCCAACTATACTTACACATTTGGAGAAAATTTCTTTGGAGTAATTGCCCTTAAAATATAAAACAGCAGGGAAATCGTAGCTCTCTTTAAGTATTTCGGGATATTTTTCTTCCCAGAAACAAATATAATTCTCTCGTATCTCATTCTCTCCTCCGGCTAACTCTTTTGATTTATTTATTGCCTTTAAAACTGAGATAGGAATTTCTTTCCTTTCGAAATCTAAATCATACAAACTTTTAATATCACTTCCACTTTTTTCATACAATTTTTTTATAGTTTGGATACCTATTCCATTTTGTAAAGATAGGTACTTTGTAAATTTTCTGTATAAAGCAGTTTTCACTTATTCGGTAGAGTTAATATATTTTAAAAAATCTGCAAATAGCGGTGTTACATAGTAACCTCCGCCTCCATATTGTTGGAAGAAACAGAATGAGTAAGTCTTCCCTTTATAATCAAACAGCCCTATAATCCAACTATGCGTTCTATTTTCAAATTGATTTCCAATTTTTTCTACAGTTTCTGCGGAGCCAGTTTTTGCTCTAATATTATTAGGCAAATCGTTTAGAAAATAATACGTAGCGCTTTCTGGATTATATGCGACTCCCTTCATTCCTTCAAAAATCATATCTATGTATTCCTTATTCAGATCCAAATTACTTTTTTCATTATGTTTGTATTCAACTATTTCCCCCTCTGAACTAATAATATTCTTAACAATATGTGGAGGATAGTAATTCCCATAATTTTGAAAAATATTCATTAAATTTGCCATTTGCAATGGAGTTACTGTAACAGCTCCTTGTCCAATTGCTAAATTGCAGGTATCACCCAAGAACCAAGCTTCATCTAGTACAGCTTTTTTGTATTCTGGTGAATCTATATTACCTATAGCCTCACCATTAATATCTATTCCAGTTAATTCCCCCAACCTTAATTTACTAGCTAAGTTAGTTAAGTTATTAAAACTCTTGACTGTTTGTGTAGATAAGTAATTACAAAAAAACAAATTACTAGATTTAACTAGAGCTCTCTCAATATTCATTAATCCATAAATATTTTTTCCAAATTCACAAAATTCATTTGTACCAATAGTAATACAACCAGTACTGTTGTAAATATCTTCTTTATTAACAATTGAATTTTCCAATAAATAATAAGAAACAAAAGTTTTAAATATAGATCCAGGAGTAAAGGAGAGAGAAACAGCCTTATCTATTAAAGGCTTTTGAACTTCTTCCTGAAGATTAGAAAGATAAAAACTACTTTCTTGTCCAAAGAGTTCATTTGAATTAAAACTTGGATAACTTACTAAAGAAACTACCTCACCGTTTGCTGTATCTATAATCACACCAGCTCCTCCATTAGCTCCATATCTCGAATTATAGTCTTCTAAAAGCTCGTAAACCTTACTTTGCCAATCTATATCTATGGTTAGGTAGACATTATTTCCAGGTATATTACTATAAGACTGATTGCTAAGTTCGCTCGAGATATCTCTTCCCGCTTTTCCTTCTAAATAGCTTTCTAGCTGGTTCTCAAGTCGATATTTACCAATTAAAATATTTGGCTTTTTACCTTTAGAAATATCTGTAGCATCGGGTTCTCCTATATATCCAATTAAATGAGAAGTTAGGTAAGGGTAAGTGTAATTTCTTATAAAATAACTTTTCAAATAAAATACTTCTTCGTATTGTAAAAGCATTTGATCCCAATTATTTAGTTGATCCTTAGATAGTGAATCTAATGCTTTGATATCTGAAAGATTTTCAGAATCGAAACTTAGATTTAGTTCATACTGTTCATTAATCTTCGCAATTAAATCTTCATCTGCTTTTTCTCTTTTAATAAATACATCAAATACTTGACTATTTTCAGTAAGTACTTGGCCATTTCTATCTAAAAACAACCCTCTCTCTGGGCTTGCACTTTCTCTTAGGGTTAAAAGTGATCTAGATTCAAATGCATATGCACTACCTGTATCTAAATTTAACAAAGAGGAATAAACAATAAGAATAATGCTTATGACGGAAATAGCTAAATTAGCTAATACTTGTTTTTTTTGTTTAAATATATTTTTCACCTCGTACAATAAAATCTTTATAATTCAAATATACTTTTTTAAGACCATAAACAATATTTTCTGACATATTATTAATCTCCATTTTCTCATTAAATTTCTTTTTTATGGCAGATACCACAAAAGAATATTTGAATATTCCTCCTGTTAGATAAATTGTATCTAATAATTGTCCTTGCTCTAATAATTGATCCATATTCATTTGAATTTTATCTGAAATGAACATCAGCTCTTTAGCTAAGATATCTAAAATCTCCTCTCTGTTAATTTTTAACATTAACAACTTCTTATCTGAAAGTCTTTTACATTGAATTTCTATTGTTTTATTTTTGTCTATTTGTAAGAAGAAAGAGTGTATATTTTCATTGGTTGTAATGGCATTGTATTTTTCCTTTATAAAATTCTTAGCTAAGTTAAACATATCATTAGCGCCAAATTTATGTGCTTCTTCCTCCACAATCTTTTTATCTTTTAGTATAAATAATTCCGTAACTTTAAATCCTATATGACAAATTAAATAATTTCCTACGTTTCCAGCAACATAGCTATTTTGATTAAAAATAGACGCGATTCCCTCTGGAACCAAAAGTGGGAAAGAACCACTGGCTTCTTTAAAAACATCAATTAAAGCGTTTAATTCTAAATCCGAGGAATTTTTATGATAGCTAACAATGCATTTAATTGGGAATATTCTTTTCAGAATCTTCTCTTTACTCTTAATATCCTTAAAAATCTTTTCTAAATGAGTAACTGCCTGAGAATACTCTGTAACAAAGCCATTTTCGAATGGGTTAACATAATAGTTATGTATTTTTATATCCTTAAACACCCTATTAATTGATTTATTTGACGTTTTCGAAGAATCACTATTCACATATGAGTTAACTTCTATGAGTTTATTGGACGATAAAACTAGAAATTTACATTTATAGGATCCTATTTCGCAGAAAATGACAGTTTTAAATTTATCGAGGAAGTTAGTAAACATTTTATATTATTAATAGCTGAAACTGGGAGTCGAACCCAGGACCTTACCCTTACCATGGGTACGCTCTAGCCAACTGAGCTATTTCAGCAAATCCGGAGAGAAGGATTTGAACCTCCGTAGTACGTAGTACGCCTGATTTACAGTCAGGTGCGATTGACCACTCCGCCATCTCCGGGAAAGCTGGAACAGGGACTCGAACCCTGGACCCGCTGTTTACAAAACAGCTGCTCTACCAACTGAGCTATTCCAGCTAAATTGCTGTTCCAAAGTATAGCAAAACTTTATAAAACTTTGCAAAAACAAGCCTAATATATTAAAATTGCAGGTATTCAAATAAGCATATGGCAAAAGTTTGTGAATTAACAGGGAGAAAAACATCATTTGGAAATAGAAAGCAACACAGAAGAGGTAGCTCTGGATCTGGTGGTACATGGAATTTTAAAGCTCCTAAGACTAGAAGACAATGGAAACCAAATCTAAGAAAACTAAAAGTAAATATAGACGGACAAAGCAAAACTATTAAAGTTAGTATGAAAGCCTATAAAAAATTAAGAAAGATGGCTTTAACTGAAGTTACTAACTAACATGATCTTTTTTGGTAGAAATTCTATTCTAGAATCTATAAAGTCTGCAAAATACAAGGTAACTCAAATATATCTTCAAGAGCAGATTAACGTAGACGGAAAAATCCAAGAAATTCTTCAAAAAGCCCAAGAGTCCGATATAAACGTCTCTTATACTAATAACAAGCAAATAACAAAACTTACAAATTCTACAGATCATCAAGGTGTAGCAGCAAATATCGAATTTAAAGGAAATAAACTATCTACTATTATAGAGAACTCAAATAATTCTAACTGCTATATGTACATTTCCGATGCTACATATGAGCACAATGTAGGTGCAATAATTCGTACGGCTGAAATTGCTGGTATAAATGGAGTAATAATTCCAAATGACTTAAAGATAACTGGGGTTACTGGCAAAACTTCTGCAGGAGCTTTATTTCATATTGATATTTATCAAGATTCTATATTTAATGTTATTAAATACTTTTCAAAAAAAGACTATACTATTTTTGGAATCGAAAGAGGTGGTACAGTTTATTTCGAAGAAGATTTATCACAAAATTGTTTATTAATTATTGGTTCGGAAGATAAAGGTTTAAGTAAAAGTATAATAGAAAAATGTAATAAGTTATTAGAAATTCCTCAAAGAGGAAATGTAAATTCATTAAATATGTCTGTTGCTGCTAGTGTTGTACTATTTGAAAGATTAAGACAATTATCAGATGTTTAAAGGAGACGAAAAAATATGGCTATATTTAGTTGGTATAGTCATAATGTTTATAATAATAGCTTTAGCAAGTAGAGACTACATACTCCCCTTTATTTTTGAAGGAGAGAGCAATCCCATCGTAAATAATAACCAAGTAGATCCCCCTCCATTTACTATAGATTTAAATCAAAATTACTTTGCAATAGTAGAAACAAACAAAGGAAGTATTAGAATAGATCTTTTCGAGAATAACGCTCCTAATAATGTAAATAATTTTGTTTACCTTGCAACTACAAAATTTTATGAGAATACAAAATTCCATAGATTAATCCCAGGTTTATTAATTCAAGGAGGTGATAAAAATTCTTTAGACGACGATCTAGATAACGATGGATTAGGCAATCCAGGATATGTAATTAAAGATGAGATTAATCTAGATACTTTATCTTTAAGCAAAGAACAAAGAGAAAATATTATAAATCTAGGATACGAAAATAATACTCAAATTATATCTAACGATATTGCTAGATTTTCAATAGCCATGGCTAATGGAGGTCCTAATTCAAATGGTTCTCAATTTTTCATTATTATTTCTAATAACTCAGATTCTAGGATTAGTGAGTTAAATGGAAAATTTACAGTTATTGGTGAGGTTATAGATGGATTTGACACGCTAAATTCCATCTCAAACACTAAGGTGGATAACCCTTCTACAATTTCTCCTAGACCATTTGAAGATATTGTTATAGAATCCATAACAATAGAGAACGAATCCCAATGAAAAACATCTACAAGCTCCATTTGATAGTTAATATCCTGTTAACACTACTCTTTTCACTCGGATTTTATCTGTCTTTTAAACAATTTGAAGAAACAGGACAGTTTAAATTTATTAATTCTCCCGAAGAAGACACCTTAAAAAGAAAATTAGTTTACATAACAGGAGAAGTAAATAATCCTGGTGTTTATGAATTTACAGAGGAGCTTAGAGTGGCAGAACTTATTCAAAAAACAGGAGGTTTTACTGAAAATGCAGATCCCAATTATATAAATAAAGAAATTAATCTTGCAGCCATAATCGAAGATGAGGAAAGTTTTTACATTCCGAATAAAATTAATATAGAAAATGGAACTGTAGAATCAAGCACAATTACAAATACCTCCTCACTTATAGATATTAATTCCGCAACACAAGTAGAACTTGAAACACTTATTGGCATAGGACCTAGCCTGAGTTATAGAATTATTGATAATAGACCATATGAAACTATTGAAGATATCTTAAACGTTCCTGGGATTGGTGAAAGTAAATTCAATAGTATAAAAAACGACATAACAGTAAATTAATGAATAAGGCTTTAATTTTACTCAACCCGTTACGGAAAATTTTTAAAGATCCCACAGTATTAATTCTTATGGGATTCGTTTTAGGATTTGCTCTGCCTTTTAAATTATTTTTATTTATCCTTTTTGGTTTCTTTCTTTATAAAAGAACGATTGGTATTTCTTATTTTTTTATTGCATATATTGCTGGTTTTGCATTCATCAGTACCTACTACTCTAATATCGATAGAGAGATTAAACAGCTAAACCCAAATCAGATAGAGCTTAAAGTTAAAATAATTGAACCACCAATTAAATATGATTATTCACAAACTATCATTGCTAATGCTGTAGGTTTAAATTCGAATCTTTTACTTAATGTAGATAAGTATGAAGATTATAAAATATACGAAACGATTGCTATAAAAGGTAATTTAGAGGCAATAGAAAGTAACAATAAAATAACAAATGGATATAAAAAGTACTTAGAGAGTAAAAATATCTATTTTAGTATAGATCCAGAAACCATTAACAAGGTGAATCGTGATACTTCCCTATTTGAATTAATTAATGATTTTAAAGTATCTATAATTTCTATAATTAATAAAAATACTAAAGAACCTAATTCTTCTTTAATAAATGGAATCTTACTTGGAGAAAAAAGTACTTTTGAAAAAGAACTAAAAGATAAAATAACAGTTGTAGGGATAAGCCATATAGTAGCAGCTTCAGGATTTAACATCCTAATTGCTTTTCAATTTTCAGATAAATTTCTATATTTTATTCCCACAAATAAAAGAAAGGTCGTAGGATTAACGATATCTTTATTGATCTTTTTATTAATAGGCACTTACAACTTCTCCGCTTTTAGGGCATTTATAATGATTGGCCTCATGACAATTGGCAAGTTACTAGGAAGAAATATAACCAATTTAAAAGCTTTACTTCTATCCATGGCAATTATCCTATCTTTAAATCCTTTTGCAATAAATAATATAAGTTTTCAGTTATCTGTTCTCGCTTCTTTTGCAATATTCATAGTCGAACCTTATTTATCTGAATTACTTTTTAACAATTCTAAAAGTTATATAAATAATACAATTTCCATTTCGCTTTCCATTACCATACTGACCTTCCCAGTTATACTAATAAATTTTGGAGCGATTTCATTAATTAACGTCTTTGCGAATCTTTTAATACTTCCTCTTATTCCAATATTAGCTATAGTCATAATTGGAGCTCTTATAACTTTTCCAATAGCTGAATTTATATCTTTATTACTTTTCTACATATCTTTTCTTCTATCTGAAGCAATAATTAGAACTATAGAAATCTTGTACAAATTTAATTTTCTTTATATTTCAAATCCCATAAGCATACTCTTGGTTTCGATATTTTTGTTTTTAGTTTTAATTTACTTTTATGTTCAAAAGAAACGTAGCAATATATACAATATTAATTCTGTGTATTAACTTAATACTTTGGCCAAATTTGCAATTATTAAAGTATTCATCGGATGAGCTTCAGGTAATCTTTTTAGATATTGGGCAAGGTGATGCAATGCTAATAAAAACACCTCAGAATAATTATGGCCTTATAGATTCAGGTCCAAATAACAATATAATTAATGCTTTAGGTAAATATATACCTTCTTATGTCTCTACTTTAGATTTTGTAATACTAACCCATCCAGACAAAGACCATGTTGAAGGATTTATAGAATTGTCTAAAAGATTCAAAATTAATAATCTATTCATTAATAAAATATATAAAGATAATGGTCTTGTAACGAGCTTAAAAGAATCACTTGAGGTCAATAGAATCAAACAGTTATCGTTATTTAGCGTAAATGACTTTACTTACGATGGCTTGAACTTTGAAATTATCTGGCCGAATAACAATAGAGATTTAAAGTTCTTAGATAGCAACGATACTTCTATTTCGCTATTAATCGAATATAAGAACTTAGGCATATTAACTCTAGGAGATATCTCTGATACTTTCGAAGAGAGCTTATTAGAAAAATTAAAAGATAAGGACATAGACATACTTAAGGTTAGCCACCATGGTAGTAAAACATCTAGCTCTGAAAAATTTATTGCTTCAATAAAACCCAAAATATCGATTATATCTGCTAGTAAGGACAATAATTATGGACATCCCGCAGAAAGCGTTGTGGAGACTTTATCTAAAAGTGGTAGTTTAATTTATAAAACTTATGAAAATGGTAGTATAAAATCAATTTATGACGGTTCTAATCTCATTATAAATGAGGAAAATACTACAAGATAGCGATAATACGTTGCATAAAGTGTTGTATAAATTATATAATTACAGGATTAATTAAAAATAATGGCTAGTAAGAGAAAAAACAGAGCAACAGTTTACAGATTTCAGAATCCTGAAGTACCTGGAGAACACTATACAGTTAGACTATCTAAATTAGGACATGAAAAAATTACTGAAAAAGTAATTAAAAAATATAGTCCTAAGTTGAGAAAGCATACTAATTTCAAATTAACCAAAAAGATAACAAATAAAGGATAATACTATATTTCATGCGAGTGTCGGTTAACTGGTAAACCACTGGTCTCCAAAACCAGGACTCTCAGTTCGATCCTGAGCACTCGTGTATACTTAGATTATGAATGAATTTTTAGAAAAAATTAATCCATTAGATATAAATTTCTCCGATAAAAACAGTATTTTATCTTGGATAGGACATATAGCGCCTCTAGTTATATTAGCTATATTCAGTTTTCTAGTTTTTAAATACAGAAAATTTATAGCAGATTTTCTTTCTAAAACCATAAAAGAGCTGAAATTAATAGATTGGCTAGAAAGAAATAAAACATACAAATATACTTTCTATACTCTGCTCTTTGTAGTTTTCTCTACAATTCTTATTTTAGTACTGGATCAGGCTTTCCTAAAGTTAAGAAATTTGGTAATATTACCAAGCGTTTAAATACATATGGATAAAGAGAAATCAGATAAAAACAAAAATCTTAAGTGGTATGTACTAAAAAGCACAGCCGGCAAAGAGAATAAGACTGCAGAGCTTCTAAAACAGCGAGTTAGAGCCAATGGTATGGATAACCTAATTGCAGAAGTTGTAGTACCAACTCAAGAAAAGATTGTTATAAAAAGAGGAAAAAAACAAACAATTGAAGAAAAAATATTCCCAGGTTACATATTGGTTGAAATGGATGTAAACGATGAAACTTTACACCTTGTTAGAAATACAGATGGAGTATTAGGATTTATAGGATACTCTGCAACAACAAAAAAACCTACACCTCTTACAGAAAAGCAAGTTACGGGAATCTTAGAATTTACTAAAGTTAAACAATTACCGACTTTCCAAGCTAAATACGCTTCTAGCGACGCTGTTAAAGTAACAGATGGACCTTTTAAGGATTTCGTTGGAACAGTACAAGAGGTGAACGAAGCGAAGGGACAGGTTACAGTATTGTTATCTATTTTTGGTCGAGAAACCCCAGTTCAATTAGATTTTTTACAAGTTAGCAAAATATAATAATGGCAAAGGAGATAACAAATAAATTTAAATTAGTAATAGCTGCAGGAAAAGCAAATCCAGCTCCTCCAATTGGACCTATTCTTGGTCAGAATGGAATTAATATTCAACAATTCTGTACTGAATTTAATGGGAAAACAGCACAATTAGGCAATTTTGATATTCCTGTTTTAATAACTGTGTTTAAAGATAGGAGTTTTAAAATGGAAATCAAACAACCTACAATTGCTAGTATGATCAAAGACAAAGTAAAAGTTCAAAAAGGTTCTGCTACTCCAAACAAAGACAAAATAGGAAAGATTAAAAAATCTGATTTAGAAGATATCGCACAAAAGAAAATGGTAGATCTAAATACAAAAAAATTAAACTCAGCTATAAACACCGTAGCAGGAGTGGCAAAAAGTTTGGGTGTAGATGTAATTTAAAGTTAATATATATGAATAAAGAACAAACAAATAAAAAATACTCATTAAAAGAAGCAGTTGAGATACTACCATCTCTATCCAAAAGTAAATTCATAGGAAGTGTTGATATAGACATCCTATTGAATTTGAAAGATAAGCAAAAAAAAGAAAGTATTAGAGGAAGCGTTGATATGCCTAATAAATTTGGAGAAGATAAATCTATAATTGTATTCTGTAATGAAAAAGATGTGGCAGGTGCAAAAGCAGCAGGAGCAAAAGAAGCTGGATTAGAAGATCTAAAAGAAAAAGTAATTAAGAATGAAATAAAATTTGATATCGTAATGGCTACTCCAGATGTAATGGCTAAAATAATTGAATTAGGAAAAGTGCTGGGTCCAAAAGGGTTAATGCCAAATCCTAAAAATGGAACAGTAACATCAAACATTAGCGAAGCTATCAAAAGTTTCTCAGCTGGAAAAATGAATTATAAGATGATTCAAGATCAAGGCACAATAAAAACTAGAGTTGCTAAGTTAGATATGAAACCAGAAGAAATTCAAGCTAATCTGATAGCATTCTTAAAATCTGTATTTAATGAAACTAAGAAATTTGGAGCTAATCCTTTTAAAAAAGTATTGCTTAAACCTACAATTGGTTCTGGACTTTCCTTAGACGTTAATGATATAATCAGTTCAATAAAATAAATTTTTGTCAAAGACAGTTGGTATTAATATAAATCCAGCCGAGACATATTATAAATACTTTAATAATATGCTCTCGTTAAGAGAGCTTTTTTATGGCAAAAACAAAAGATCAAAAAAAACAATTAGTAGAAGCATACTCATCTAAGATAACTAATGCTAAAGCTATAGTTATACTCAAGGCTAAAGGTGTTACGCCGAATGAAGTTAACGAATTTAAAAAGAATATCTTCGATTTTGGAGCAGAAATTAATGTCGTTAAAAACACTTTATTCAAAATTGCTTTAAAAAATTCAGAGCTTGAAGAAGAAAAAGATTTAGATTTTGGTGAACATTCTGTAGTATTTATGTCTGAAGACATAATTACACCTTCTAAAGAACTTAAAAAATTTATAGAAAATACAAAACAAAACAAAGATACTTTTAAAATAGAAATAATATCTGGATTTATTGATGGGACCAAATTAACAAAAGAACAAGCAATTGAGTTATCTGAAATGCCAGACAAGAGTCAAAGCATATCTATGTTGTTAGGAATTCTTGATAATCCTCTATCTAGCGTAGTTAACGTTATAGAGGATCCTGTAAGATCAATAATTAGTATTATGGATCAAGCATTCAAAGAATAAATTTAAATTTTTATTTATAGTCAAATGAGTACAAGTAAGAAGGTTCAAGATATAGTGGACCAAATCAAAGAACTAAGTGTTGTAGAAGCTTTTGAATTAAAAAAAGCTTTAGAAACAGAATTCGATGTAAAAGCTTCAGCCCCAATGGCAATGATGGCTGCTCCAGCTGCTGCTTCTGCTGAACCAGTAGAAGAAAAAACAGAATTTGATGTAATTCTAACAGGTGCTGGAACTAACAAAATCAATGTTATTAAAGTTGCAAAAAGCTTAACTGGATTAGGTTTAAAAGAAGCTAAGGATTTAGTAGAATCTTTACCAAAACCAGTGAAAGAAGGTGTCAAGAAAGAAGATGCAGAAGATGCAAAGAAACAACTTGAAGAAGCAGGTGCTACAGTAGAAATTAAATAAATACTGAAAGCTTCGAGAAGGCGGGAACATTTACGTTCCCGCCTTCTTTGTATCTAAAATATAATGCTATAATAATCTTGATTTATTAGAACAAAATGAAGATATTATTTGAAATTTTAGCAGAAAGAGGACTTTCAGCTTACGAGATTCTCCTTCTACAAAAAAGCTTTACTTTACTAATTACTCTAACAATTGTTACAACTATATCTGGATTCTTTAGATATATTGTTGGTTTAAAAAGCTTAAACCTTTACTCACCGATAATACTAACATTTGCTTTTTTTGAATTGGGCTATATAGATCTATACGAAGGATCGGATTTTCTAAGAGGAATAAAATTTGGACTATTCCTTTTCTTTATAGTATTTATTACAAGTACATTAATCTACGGTTCATTGAAAAAAATTGGAATGCATTACATTCCTAAAATAACTATTGTAATTACTTGTGTAGTATTAACAATAATTTTAGCAATAATTCTAACGACTCTAGCCTTCAATAAAACTGGATTGGTTTATTTAGATATCTTTTCGATAATAATGATTACAACCTTAGCTGACAGCATTGTTAGTACACTGGCAAGGAAAACTTTTAAATATACATTTACAGTAAGTATGCAAACCCTACTTACTGCTCTACTCTCATATGCATTAATCTCTATAGATAAGGTTCAAGAAATAATTATTGACTACTTCTTTATAATTATTTTTATAATTCTAATCTTAAATCTATATATCGGAAAGTTTATTGGATTAAGAGTAACAGAATTTCTTAGATTTAAAGATTTATTATTAGTCGAAACTTCTAAAAATGCTAAGAAAAATATCACAGATCCGAAAAAACAGGAAAAAAGTACTGGGGCTTAACGAAAGATACCTAGAGTATATTCGTCCTAACAACCTTAAGAAAGCTGTAGCTATAGCAGACGATAAGATTTTAACGAAAAAAATTCTCTCTAAGGCTAATATTCCTGTGCCAAAAAAAATTGGTGTAATAAGATCGGCAGACGAACTAGAAAAATATAATTTTGAAGAACTACCTATTTCTTTTGTATTAAAACCTGTACATGGTGTTAGAGGTGGGGGTGTTGAAATTTTTTACAATAGAGATAAGAATGGTCAGTGGATAAAAGCCGATGGATCCAGGCACGATGTTGATGATATAAAGATTCATTGCAGAGACATTATTGATGGGAAATATTCTTTAAATAATGAGCCAGATACGATTCTAATAGAAGAACGGGTACGTCCACACAAGATCTTTAGATATCATACATTCAAAGGCACTCCGGATGTGAGAATAATCGTATTCAACAAAATACCTGTTATGGGAATGTTGCGATTGCCGACTAAGAAATCCGGTGGTAAAGCAAACTTAGACCAAGGTGCCATTGGTGCGGGAATAGATATGGCTGTTGGGAAAACTACTCATGCAATCTCTGGAAAAGCTGGGTACATTGATCTTATACCTGAATACAGAATCCCTGTCTCAGGATTAAGAATACCATTCTGGGATAGAATACTAAGATATTCAATAGAGGCTAGTATAGTAACTGAATTAGGTTTTGCAACGATTGATTTCTTAATAGATAAAGATTTAGGACCTTTAATTGTTGAACTTAATGCTAGGCCAGGACTTTCCATTCAATTAGCAAATGACTCGGGATTAAGGTGGAGATTAAAAAAAGCTTCTGGAATAAAAGTTAAAACAACAGAAAAAGGGATTCGATTAGCAAAAGACCTTTTCGGTGGAGAAATAGAAGAAGAAATTGAAGCTCTTTCAGGTAAAGATGTAATAGGTATTTATGAAACTATTAAATTATTTGGTGCAGAAAATAAAGAATATGAATATAAAGCTAAAATAGATACCGGTGCAGATAGCACTTCCATAGACAAGAATATAGCTATAGAGCTTGGTTACAAAGAAATAATAGATATATTTGATAATTTAAATATACCGGAAAACCTATCTAGAGAAGAAGGGATTATTCTAATGAAGAAATATGCCGACGAATTAGTTCCTAAATACGAAAAGCTAGCAGATGTAAATCTAATTCATTCAAGCCATGGAACAAGCCTTAGACCCTATATTAATATAGAGTTACAAATAGACAATACAAGATTTGAAACAAAAGCAACAATATTCGACAGAAGCAAACTCAATTATCCTGTTATAGTAGGTAGGAAATCTCTAACTAAATTTTTAGTGGATCCAAGTAAATAATGTCAAATTCCGAATCTAACAGAGTCCTATTCCTAAGAAGCTCTTATACAACTGAAGACGAGCGAGTAGAAAAGATAAAATCTTATAATAAAAATATAGATTTTCAGATATCAAACTTCTCAAAAATCTTCTTCAAAATTGACGGTGATATAAGCATTGAAATAGATAAACAGCCTATAGAATCTTTCAAATATATCTATTTTAGAAGTTGGCGAAAAGATTCAAAAGATGCATCAATTGCAATTGCGATTGCGAAATATTTAGAAAAGAAAACAAATATATTGTTTGATGATCCAGAAGTAAGTTTTGCAAATACAGGAAATAAACTGACTCAAATGGTAATTCTCAATCTTAATAATTTGCCTATACCAAAAACTCTTTTTTTCTCCTCCTCCGAATTTGCATTAGATAATATTAAAAGAATTACAAAAGAACTGAGTTTCCCAATGATAGTTAAATCTGTAAGAGGTGCTAGAGGAAATAGTAATTTTAGGGTAAAGAATAAACAAGAATTAATAACCATATTGAGTGAAAACCCTACTATACTCTTTCTAATTCAAGAATATATTCATAATCAATATGATTTTAGAATATTAACACTAGGTTATAAAGCAAAAGTTGCTGAGAAACGAATAAGAAAGAACGACGAATCTCATTTAAATAATGCTTCACAAGGAGCTGTAGAAGAATTCGTGAATATTAATCAAGTTAGTGCGGATATCCTACTATTAGCCGAAGAAGCTTCAATAGCTTTTTCTAGAAAAATTGCCGGCGTTGATATTATTGAATCTTCTGAAGATGAGAAGAAATACATTATCGAAGTGAATCCTTCTCCAGGCTTCTCAATAGATGATCCTACTTCTAATGAACTGGAAGAATTTTATAAATATATCGCTTCAAATATAGAAAATGTTAAGGAATAAAGATGATATAAAAAACTTCTTTGACCAGTTAGATAATACTAAATTTTATGGAGTTGGAGTTGATAGTTTCAACCGAGCTTATTTTTCTAGAGAAGAATTTCCTTCATACACAATATTAGCTCTCAAAAAACTTAAAGAAACAGCACTAATTTCAAAAGACATTCAATCTCTAGTCATAGAAGACCACATCCAAGATATTAGCACGTTGAAAGAAAACGGAATTACAATATTGAAAGATGAAAAAGTTGTAAATTTATTAGCTAAATCTACAAATAATTATATCCTTCCTTATAAGAACCGCCAAGAAATTGAAAAAATTTGCCAGGAAAATAATTGGAAGTTGGCCATTACTGAATATGAACTTGCAGGGAACACTTTAGAAAATAAGATTTTGTTTAGAAAGTTAGTTTTAAATAAGTCTTTATTTCCACAGTTTTCGTTCGAATCTATTAATAAAGCTAATTACTATAAGATTAAGGAAATGCTTGGGGATCAATTAGTTTTACAATATCCTATCTCTAGTGGAGGTAAAGGTACTTTTATAATTGGAAATGAAAAAGAATTCAACAAAGCCATTAATAAAATAAAGAAAATGCAAATAAAGGGAGAAAATCGGATATTAATTTCTAAAAGAGTGGCAGGTATACCGGCAAGTGTTTCATGTATTGCAACTAGATGGGGAACATTTTACTCCCCTATTCAAATTCAAATTAACGATATAAAGGAAGTTACAAGCCCTAGCAAAGGTAGTGGTGTTTTTAATGGACATGATTGGACATTATCAAAAATTATTCCTAATTCTTTGAATGAACAACTAGCTAATTTTATAAAAGAATATGGAAAAGCAATATACAAAATGGGATATAAAGGGTTTTTTGGACTTGATCTTATTGTCAATTTACAAAGCAACAAGGTTTTTATAATCGAATGTAATCCTCGATTAACGGGAGCTCTCCCTGTTCTGGATATGATTCAAGAATATTTAGGTAAAATAAAATTTATCTCACTGCATTTACTAGAATTTATTGCTGAATTTGAAAATGATTTAGATATAAAGGTGAGTTATAGGGAGATGCAAAAGGAACTTTTAACAGAAAAAATAGGAAGCCATTTGATAATCTCTTCAAAGTTTAAACAACCCGTAAAATACGATATTCAATTAAAACCAGGAGTATATAAAATCGAGAATGATAATTTAAAGTATTTAAAAGATGGTTATAAGATTTCACATTTAGAAAATACAAATGAGTTTATATTTACTGAAATGGTAAATAGACATGATTTTATAAAAGGGTACGGAAGAATAGCACGCATTTTATCTTTGAACAGTTTGGTAGATAAAGATTCTAACCTTACGAGTTTTACAACTAATATAATCAATCAATTTTATAAGAATACAAAGATTGTAAAATGAACAAAATCCTATTTATAAATGGTTTTAGAAAAAATTCGCCAGCCCATTTAAAAACTAATTCACTACTAAATGAAATTTCCTTGGTGAATGAATATTCCTATGGATACTATGAAGACATAAAAGTTTTTATCCAAGGTTCAAATTTCACCCTTCTATTTAAGAATGAACCTATTCAGAATTTTAAACTAGTTTATTTCAGAAACTGGCTTAATAAAGAATATAGAGATATTACTAATTCGATAAGTTTGCTTCTAGATCATGAAGGTATGAAATATTTTGATAGTAGGGAGACCCTCGGACAATCTCCGGACAAATTATTTCAAAATATTAAATTTTATTTAGAAGATCTACCTATTCCTAAAACTTGCTATGGGAATATAATATATGATGAAATATCGGATTTCCTGGGTTCCATTTTTATAATGAAAGATTTATACGGATCTAAGGGAAATTTAAACTTCAAAATAGCATCTCAAGAAGATTTCAATCTAGTTGTTCAAAATAATCCAGAAACAAAGTTTCTTTTTCAGGAATATTTATTCCATCTATACGATTACAGAATACTTGTTTACAATCATAAAGCTAAGATTGTAAAAAAGAGAATAAAACAAGATAAAAATGAACATAGGGCTAATACTAGTATAGGCGCAGAGATTCAGCTGGTAAACTTAGAGGATGCTGATAAAGAACTTATTTATATCGCTGAAAAAGCTTCTAAAATATTAAAAAGAAAATTAGCAGGTGTAGATATATTAAAAGATGAGAATTCTAATAAATATTACATAATCGAAATTAATATAGCACCTGCAATTACTAGCGATATAAATCGATCTCCCGATCTCATAGAAATGGATAAGTTAATAACTGATTTAATTAACTTTTAAATTTAAACTTCTTCTTAAACCCTTAGCTACAGCTAGGAGCGGCTCTTCAACAACATAAAAAGGTATATTGAAATATTTAGTAAAGTATTTATCTAAATCTGTAAGCTGAGAACTACCTCCGCTTAAAGCTATTCCATTACTACCTAAGTCTTTAAATACCTCAGGGTTAACTTTATCGAAAACTTCCTCAATAGTTGAACACATCTTATTAACTACCTCTCTAATAGGATTTAAAAGGTCTTCAGAACTAATTCTTATCTCTTTAGGATTTTTATTAACTGTACTCTTCCCAATAATTATTGTACTTTCACTATTCTTAAATAAGCTTCCTAAATCTATTTTAAGCTTCTCAGCAGTTACATCTCCAACTAAAACATCGAACTCTTTTCTAATAAAATTAACAATTTCTGTGTTCAAATCGTCTCCTGCATTCATTCCAGAATCTGCCATGATGATACCTTTCATAGAGAAAATTGCTACTTCAGATGTACCACCGCCTATATTCACAATCATACTTGCAATACTCTTCTCTATTGGCAAATCTGCTCCTAGCCCTGCTGCATAAGATTCAGGTACTAGTGTGATTTTATTTACACCATAATTCTTTAGAATTTTGACTAAAGCTCTCTCCTCTAGAGAATTTATCTTAGATGGGACAGAAATAATTACATCTGGTGAAAAAATTTTATTTCTTCCTAAACTTTTTTTCAGAAATTCATGAAGCAAAACATTTGCGAGTTTTAAATTAGAAACTCCTCCATTTTTCAAAGGTCTAACAGCACTAATATTTCCGGGTTCTTTACCAAAAATCATTTGTGCTTTAGATCCCACGGCTAGAACTTTATTAGTTTTAATATCAATAGCTACAGTTGTGGGTTCATTTAACAAGACGTTTTCATTCGAATCTAAAATTACACAATTAGCAGTTCCAAAATCTAAAACTAATTTAGGACGAATATTCATTTATATTAATAATATGTCTAATTATATATTGAAAAATACTTATCTTATATTAAAATATTCTGTTTAATACTTTTTTATGTTTATAGTTATAGATGGAATAGATGGTGCAGGCAAAGGAAGACAAAGAGAAGAGCTATTAGCTTTGCTTAATAAGGAGTTTCCCAAATTAGAAATTTCTGGAGAAGAATTCCCTGTTCACAATGTGTTTTATGAAGCGGTAGTTCACCCTGCTCTACAAGGAGAAACCAAGCTAAACAAGACTTCTTGGGTTTTATCTTATCTTTTAGATAAAACGATGAGTGCCGATAGAATCGCTCCGTTCGTTGGGAAAGACAATAATCTTTTTATTGCAGATGGATATTTTACAACTACGATTGCTTACCAAAGTTATCTTATGCAACAAGTTCCTTTAGAAAAATTAATGCAATATGCTGAGGATTTCGAAATTCCTAAACCCGATTTGTGCATTTATTTAGATGTAGATCCAGAAATTGCTATGGCAAGAAAGATGAAGGAAGAGGGGCACGATGAAGGATTAGATATGTTTGAGAAAAGCTTAACTAAGCAAAAGAAGCTGCGAGGTATATTTAAAGAAATGGTTAAAGACAATGTATATAGTAAATGGGAAATGCTTAATGGAGATAGAGATGTAGAACCAATTACAAATGAAATACTCAGCGTAATTAAATCTCATTATCCTAAGTTGTTCAAATAATTACTTTAAGTAAAAAGGCGGCGATGAAATCGCCGCTTTTTTGTTCATACTAAATGCTATTTATTTCGATCTAACTAACTTATTCCTTGTAGCTTCCCATTCTTTAGAATATAGAATTTTGTCTATTGCCAAATCGTAATCAAACAATTCTTCTTTAGTGAACCATAGTTTAATTTCAGTTTCTGCCTCTTCTACCGTTCCAGATGCATGAACTAGATTTCTAATAGCTCTGTCGTCTTCATCTGAAATAAAGTAAGAATCTATTGTATAGTCTGCAGTTATAGTACCTACATCTGCAGCAAGTGGGTTTGTATGCCCTCTTAGCTTCCTCACATGAGCAATAGCATGTGCTCCTTCAATAACCAATACAACCACAGGACCTGCAGCTAAATAAGTTATTAATTTTTTCTGAATATTTTTTGCAATTTCTATTGAATCCCTTTTGTCTTCAATCCCTTTTTCTGCATAGGCTTCTTTAGTTCTGTCTCCTAAAGTAATCATTGCGGATTCTGGTTGGTCGTAATGTTTTTCAGATAATTCTTCTGATGGCCATACCATTTTCAAAGCAACTAATTTAAGCCCTTTTTTCTCAAATCTAGATAGTATTTCACCTACCAATCCTCTTTGAACACCATCTGGCTTAATTATTATTAAAGATCTTTCCGAAAATTTGTCTTTCCCACTCATTAAAAATAGATAAAAAATATTATTATTGAAGATAGAAAAATACCCTCACTAGGAATCGAACCTAGATCTAGGCGTTAGGAATGCCTTGTTCTATCCGTTGAACTATAAGGGCATTCTTCTATCTTCAATGCTAAAACAATGAGGTATTATAAGCTATAACTCATAAATTTGTTAAGGTCTCCAGAAAGGTACAAAAGGCGCTGGGTCTATCAACACACCATTGTAAAGCATTGTTAAGTGTAAATGTGTACCAGTACAATAACCTGTACAACCCATGTACATAACCGCATCTCCTGCATTCACTCCTTGTCCAGGAACTACATAGAAATCTCCGCTTCCATGGAAATATTGGGTTTGCACTCCATTTCCATGATTAATTCTAACCATAAATCCTTGTCCGCCACTAGCCCATCCTGCATATTCAACTGTCCCAGAAGCAGCTGCTCTTATAATACAACCCCCTCCTCGCGTTAAATCTACACCTGCATGCCAACTAGAAAATCCTCTGGAATAACCGTAACCACCACAAGAACCATCGGACAGTGGATCGATAAAAGAAACGCCAGCTAGAACAGCTTCAGAAGCTGAAGGAATTGGAATACTTGGAGGTGGTGCAATATAAATTGGAACAGGTATTGCAGGTGCTGGGGGCCTTATTAATCCGTCTGGTATTAGTATGTAATCATCGTTAGGTAAATCATAATCTGGCCCTCTTAGATTGTTAATTTCAATAACATCCAATCTGTTTCCTTGAAGAAGTTTCCCAACTACTGAATCTAAAGAATCACTTTCTTCTGTTTTCATTAATATTCCATTAATTTCGGGAATTCTTAATGCGACTCCCTCGCTAGGCTGATCTTTGTAGTAATCTATTTTATCTAAATTCGAAAGTTTAATACTCTCCACAGTAATTCCATAAGTGCTTGAAATTGAATCATACGTATCTCCAGATTTAACACTGTATTCAAAAATTTGGAAATTATTTGTAGTTGGTGCCAAAAGGATTGTCTCGATATTTCCTCCTTGCTCTAATAAGTCGGAATTTCCTATAGTTAAAGAATTAGAGAAAATAGTATTTTGCTTTTGTTGTTGCGAAAAAATTCTACTCGAGAAATTAAACACTATAAAAGTAAGTGTTAGAGAGAATACTGCAAAGTGAATAACTCTTCTATATAGATTACTTCTGCCCCAAAAAAGTCTATAAACTATCTTGTTTTTATAGAACCAGGCAACATCCTGTCTAAGATTATTAAATTTAACCTTAAGAAAACTGAACAACTTTATTTTAGATTTAGGACTCACGATATTTGCTTAATCTAAAACTATTTTACATCTTTACATTGCTTCGTGTAGTGTTTTCAAGAATTCTTCGTTATCTTTTGTTCTTTTTAATCTATCTATTAAAATTTCTGTAGGATTTGAATTAGTTTCACTTTTAATTGTATCTAACATTCTTATTACTCTCCATGTTTGAGCTAATACATCTGGTTTTAATAGCTTATCTTCATTTCTAGTATAAGAAGAAGTTACATCTATAGAAGGATATACCCTCTTTTCTGCTAATCTTCTGTCTAGCTTAACTTCCATGTTTCCGGTCCCCTTGAATTCTTCAAAGATAACCTCGTCCATTTTACTTCCAGTGTCTACTAAAGCTGTTGCAATAATAGTTAAACTACCACCATCCTCCATATTTCTAGCAGCACCAAAGAACTTTTTGGGAGGATAGATAGCAACTGGGTCAAAACCTCCAGATAGAGTTCTTCCAGATGGAGGTGCTGTTAAGTTAAATGCTCTAGCGAGTCTGGTAATACTATCCATTAAAATTACAACATCTTTTCCATATTCGACTAATCTCTTAGCTCTCTCTACTGCCATTTCGGCAATCTTAGTATGATTTTCTGGGGGTTCATCGAAGTTTGAAGCAATTACTTCTCCTCTAACAAATCTTTGTAAATCTGTTACTTCTTCTGGTCTTTCTCCAACTAAAACTACCATTAAATGAATATCTGGATGATTTTCTGCAACACCTGCAGCAATGTCTTTTAATAACCATGTTTTACCTGCTTTCGGAGGAGCCACAATCATTGCTCTTTGTCCTTTACCAACTGGTGCCAACAAATCTATTACTCTAGTTGAAAGCGTATGTTGATTTGTTGCAAGTTTAAGCTGTTCGTCTGGGTAAATAGGAGTTAATCTGTTAAAACTAGGTCTTGAAATAGCTTTTTCTGGACTTTCGTCGTTAATTGCTTCTATTTTTAGTAATCCCAAATATCTTTCACCTTCTTTTGGTGCTCGGGCTTGTCCGGCGATATAATCCCCTTGTCTTAAATTAAATCTTTTAATTTGAGAACTAGAAACATATACATCATTTTCACCTGGAAGCATAGATGAAGATCTTAATACTCCATGAGAATCTTTTATAATTTCTAAAAATCCTTCTGCAAAAATATTTCCTCCTCTCTTAGTTTGTTCAGCTAGAATTTCTAAAATTAGATCCTTTTTTTGAAAATCCTGTAAATCTTTAACATTTAATTCTTTTGCAATCTTTCTTAAATCTGCAAGAGTCTTAATTTCTAAATCTTTTAGGCTTGTTGAAACAATATTATCTTTGGAATTCAAAATACTTGGTCTCATTCTGTCTATTGAGTCTGATTGAGAGGAATAATTTGAGGTAATTGCTGGTTTAATATTTACTGAGGGTTTAACTGGTATATCTTCTTTAACTGGTTTAGCAGCGACTTTAGATACTGAAGTCTTCTTTGTTAGAGCCATAAAATAGGAATTTAAAACTAATTAATATATGTAAAACATCTAGGTATAAAAAAAGGAGAATAAGCTTATTATAAATTTTAAAAGGTAAATGTCAATATCAGAAGAAATTATTATCTACTCCAAGAGTCCAGTAAGTTCAACTCTAAAAATAGAATTGATGTACGCGAACCAGACTCTGGGACTAAACAATAATTTTTAAAAGTACAAATATATTATATCCTATAACAAGCAAATGTCAAGTCCTATAGTTTTAAATTAAGCGAGATTACAAGCGAGGTATGAACTAATTAGAGTTGCCCAACTCTCTTCTTGGTAGAATCCTACATATCGTAACAATCAACGCGCAATTGGGGACTATTATTGGAATTATGAGAAAAGTATGGATTTAAGCTGGTATAAATTCTCAACAGGCAAAAGGTTTTTAGCCTTTTTATATCCATCGATTTTAGGCATAACCACAGTATAATTTGGAAATATTCGAGTTATTTCGTCTATAAACTTTAAACTTTTTTGAGAAATATAGACTTTCCCATTTAAACCAACCTCTCCAAAGAGAATTAAATTTTGCGCCAAAGGAGAATTTTTATGAGAAGACAATATCGACGCTACTGTGGCTAAATCTGCATTTGTCTGAGATTTTATATTGTAACCTCCTGCAGTCATCACATAGACATCTGAATCGTTAATATTTGCAAGCTTTGTTTTATTAATAATTGCAGTTATAAGTTGAATCTTAGAGATCCCCACTCCCTCACCCACTCTTTTTGGGAAAGGAAATACAGTTTTATTAACTAAAGATTGTATGCTAACAAGCAATGGTCTCGAACCTTCTATAATTATTGTATTTGCTAATCCAATCTCTTTTTCTTCCGTACTAATACCAAATGTATTGCTATTAATATTTAAATCTTTAAAGCCTTGTGCCGTCATTTCTATAATCCCTACTTCATCAACAGAACCAAATCTATTTTTTAAAGGTCTCAGAACTCTAATATCGTTTTGTTTATGCCCCTCAAAGGAGATCACACAGTCTACAAGGTGTTCCAACACTTTTGGACCCGCTACTTTACCCTCTTTGTTAATTTGACCCACTAAAACCAATATATATCCTTTTGTTTTAGCATGATAAATTAGTTTCGAAGAACAAGTTCTAACCTGAGCCATTCCTCCAGGCAAAGATTCTACGTCAGGATCGTAAATTGTTTGGATAGAGTCTACCACCACTATTTCAGGCTTATTTTCATCTATAGTTTTAAGGATACGATTTAAGTTGCTAGTTGCTGAGAAAAAGATTTCGCTTTCCTTAAATTCATCTTCCAAAATCCGAGAAGCTCTTCTTGCAACTTGCGAATCTGACTCTTCTCCAGAGAAATATAGCGCCTTTCCTTTCTTAGAAACATTGTGCAACACTTGAATCAGTAAAGTAGATTTACCAACTCCAGGCTCTCCACTTAATAACACTACTTCATCCTCTACAAACCCTTGCCCTAATACCCTATCGAACTCTTCCAATCCAGAACTTATTCTACTTTTCGAATCTAACGATATGTCTTTGAGACGAATTAATTTCGATATTTCTTTATCTATAGAGCTTATAATCTTAGATTCATACTCAGAAACATCTTCCTCAAGAAAAGTATTCCATTCTCCACATACCGAACATTTACCTGTCCATTTAGGTTCTTTGTGTCCGCAATTGCTACAAGAAAAACTTTTTGAATTCTTTCCCATTACTTTTCTTTTTTAAATTCTACTTTTTTATCTTCTGATTTATAGACAGCATTAACTCTCAACATGTCCTTTCGTTTAATAGGAATCTTTTGCTCCAAAAGGAACTGAGCAACTCCGTTTTCTAGAACTTCTTGAACTTTACGTCTAATATTTCTAGCACCAAATTCTTTACTATAACCTTGCTCATTAATATAGTCCAAAGTAGCGTCGTCTACTTCTAAAACAATTCCTTTTTCTAACAACCTCATCTTTAAATTATCTACAGATATTCTCGTTATTTGCAAACAATCCTTTTTATTCAAACCCCTGAATACATCTATCAAATCTATTCTATTTATAAACTCTGGTCGCAACGAATATCTTAAATCGTTAATTATCTTATCTCTCATTTCTGTATAAGCTTCATCTTGCTCAGCTTTTTCTTCCTCGCCATTTATATATACATCAAACCCAAGCTTATTATTATTCGACACTTGCTCTGCTCCAATATTAGAAGTCATAATAATCACACAATTACTCATATTTACTCTATATCCTTTTCCATCGGTTAAACTTCCTTCTTCTAATATTTGCAAAAGTAAGTTTAATGTATCTGGATGGGCTTTTTCTATTTCATCGAATAATATAACGCTATACGGTTTCTTTTTTACAAATTTAGTTAACTGCCCACCTTCCTGATAACCTACATACCCAGGAGGAGATCCAATTAATTTAGCTACGCTATGCATTTCCATAAATTCACTCATATCTACTTGATACATGAGCTCATCTGAACCAAATAATTCTTTTGCCAAAGCTTTCGCTAATTCTGTTTTTCCTATTCCTGTGGGTCCCAAGAAAAGAAACGAAGCTAACGGTCTTTTACTATCTCCCAATCCTAAGTGAGATCGCTGAATTGCTAAACTTACATTTTTTAAAATATGGTCCTGCCCTACTATCCTTTTAGCTAAATTCTTTTCCAAATCTTTTAAAGTTTTATCTGAGATATCACTAGCAGCCAAAGGAATTTTAGTCCATTCGACAACTATTTGTTTTAATAAATCTACAGAAACCGATTTAGAAAACTTCTTTTTAACACTTCTTTTGCCTTCTACAATTAAAGAAATTTCATCTACAATACTGTCTTCTTTTTTTCGCAAATCAGAAGCTAATTGAAGATTTTTCTTTTTAAATGCTTCATTTTTCTGCTCTTGTAGTTTTATTAACTTTTCTCCTAAAGTTGAAAGCTCTGGTTCTATAGCCACTTCCCTACCTATTTTAACGCTTGCTGCTGCCTCATCTATTAGATCAATTGCTTTGTCTGGTAGATATCTATCTTTAATAAATTTATGAGAAAGTTTTACGGCTTCTTTAACAGACTCTTCTCCAATCTTAACTTTATGAAAATCTTCAAAATCTTTTCTTATTCCTTCAATTACGTTAATTGCACTTTCTTGATCTAATTCTTCAACATTTAAAGGCTGAAATCTTCGATTTAAAGCAGAATCGCTTTCGAAATATTTCATATATTCATCTGCAGTAGTTGCACCTATAACTGTAAGTTCAGATGAAGTTAAATATGGTTTTAAGATATTTGCAATATCCATTGTATCCTTCCCACCTACAGATCCAGCACCTATTATATTGTGAATTTCGTCTATGAATAAAATCGAATCTCCATCTTCAATTACTCTATTAATTAACATATTTATCCTCTCTTCAACATCTCCTCTTAATTTTGCTCCAGCAATAACAGATGCAATATCCACAGACAAAACTCTTTTATTTAGAAATGACGACGGGAGTTTTTTTTGAACTATTAAATTAACAAATCCTTCCACTATTGCAGTCTTACCAACACCTGCATCTCCAACTAAAATTGCATTATTTTTTGTTTTACGAGAAAGAATATGTACTAATCTTTTTATTTCTTTATCCCTACCTCGGATTTCCGAATACTTTCCTTCCTCCGACAAATTATTCATATTTCTAACAAAAAATGGAAGTTCAGCCGATTCAGGTTGCTCCATCTGATTTTGATAGTCAAACATCCCACCTTCTTGTTCAAAATTAAGCATTGAGTAGTTACCTTGCGCAAGAATAGTTCTTTTTAACAAAGGATAGTCTATGCCTAATTTCTTCATATCTTCAATAAAATTCACACCTTCCAACTTGAACATTGCTAAAAACAAATGCTCAGAACCTACATACACTTGAGAAAGTTCAGAAGCAACTAGAAAACTTTCGTTTATTAAATCTTTAATTTCTTTAGAAAATATCGGACCACGAGCGGAGTTAACTGGTAGACCTAAAATTACAGATATTTCTTGTTCATTAGTCATCTTTTCCAATTGAGCTTTGATCCTCTCTTCAGTTGCAGTTATATCGATCGCAAGCTTATTTACCAATTCTTCAACTATCCCTTTTTTATCTTCTAGAATGGAAAGGAATAAATGAATAGTTAAATATTCTTTATGATTATGTGATTTTGCAATATCATACCCCCTATTTATTACTTTCTTAGCGTTTTGGGTTAATCTTTCAAATATAGAATTTTGGTTATTATCCATGAAAATAGTTTAAACTTCTTATTATATCAGAATTTAGCAAATAGAGGTACAAACTGCTAAGGAGTGGTTTAACTATATGGAACAGGGGATATCTAAATAGGGCTTGGATAAATCCAAGCCCTATTCTTAATTAACTATTCTGGATTATTTCTTCTAATCCTTCCATTTCTCTTGCTTCTTCAGAGTTTCCAGTTGAAGTTTCACCTTCTTCTTTTTTCTTTTCTTTTTTCTCTGGTTTCTGCATTCTTTTTAGACTTAATCCTAAATGCCTATCGTCGTTAGAAATTGAAATTATCATAACTTCAACTTGTTGACCTTCTTTAACAATATTTCTAGGATCTTTAACAAGTTTATGTGAAAGTTCAGAAATATGAATTAGTCCGTTTAATCCGTCTTCAATTTTTACAAAAGCTCCATAGTCTGCAATACTGCTAACTACTCCGTTTACTAATTGTCCAACTTTATATTTCTTAACAATATCTTTCCAAGGATCTTTAATTAATCTTTTTATACTGTAAGCAACCTTCTTTCCATCATCGTTTAAACCAATTAATTGAACAGCAACTTCATCTCCAATTTTAAAGAAGTCTCCTGGATTAGTAACCTTATCCCAAGAAATTTCAGATAAATGAACCAACCCTTCCAGTCCAGAAGCATTTACAAAAAGACCAAATGGAGCAATTCCAGTTACCTTTCCTTCTAATTTATCTCCCACTTTAATCTTATCCAATGTATCTTTTCTTTGAGCTTGGTCTACATCGTCGTAAACATGTTTTTCAGAAAGAATTACTCTATTCTGATCTCTATTAATCTCCATAACTTTAACTTCCAACTCTTCGTCTATCATCTGAGCAAGTTTAGACTGCAATTTTTTAGTTGCATCTTCTTTACTGTCGTAGTTCAAATCTGTGTAGATTCTGCTATTCTTCAATTGAGATGAAGGAACAAAACCTCTCAATCCACCTCCAATTTCTACAATAACTCCTCCAGTGTTAGCTTCTATAACTTTAACCTTTATAGTTTTATCGTTAGTTTTAGCATCTGAAAGTTCATGCCATTTAAGCTCATCTCCTGTTTTTCTAACAGAAAGCTCAATTTGACCTTCGTCGTTTTCTGGCTTTACAACAAAAACTAGCATTTTATCGCCAATTTGTTTTTCGACCTTTTTTCCATCTAGTTTTAATTCTTTTCCAGCAATTAAACCTTCGGAACGACCATTTACGTTTACTATGAGTTCACCTGTATCTCTAACACCCATAACTGTAGCTTCAATTACCTCTCCACTCTTATATATAGTAGGAAGTATTGCATCTTGAAGCATTAGATCTAGCTCTTTATTTGTCTTGTTGAATTTTTTCATACGAATATTTATTAGAATCTAATTTTGGTTTTATCCTTACGGATAGATTAAATTCTGCCTTTTAAGCATAGAATTATATCAAAAGATGGGAAAATAAGCCAAAGAAACTACTATTGCTCAAGTAAATCTTGATTTAAGTACAACTTATTTAACAAACCTCCGGATAAATTGTCAAAATCTCTAAAAGAATTATAGGCGCCTACTACATCTTCCTTATTCACGTCATGAAGTTGCCTATCGGACACGCTTCTATCTAATGCATTAATTAGTTTGCCAGATAAATCTTTTCCAAATATATCTGAAGATATTCCCGCAGCAGAAGTTACATCTCCATCTCCAAATTTTAAAGCACCTCCTAATTCGGCTATTGTAGTTACTCCGTTGGATTTAACAGCAACTTCTTCTCCTTCCAAATCTCTATAAGTTAAAACTGCAGCTGATTCTCTTCTATTTGTCATTATCGGCCAAGCCTCTCCTTCAGAAGTAATTACATTTAAAACAAGTGATTCTATATCCAACCTTTCCACTTCTTCCAATATCAAAGCAAGCGCTTCGTTATAAGCTAAAATTAAAGTTGATGGATTAATAAGCACCTCTTTAAAAATAGCTTCTAATTTTCCCGCTAAACCTTCAATGCCAATAACCTCAAGAGTATATGGATCTGCTACAAATTGAAACCCAAGTTTGAAATCTTTAAGCAATGACACGCCAATTTGATCTAATTGATCCTCAACCACTTTAATAGGTATTTTTTTCTTTTGAAATGGGACGTTAGAAGATTCAATTATATACGTAGTTGAATGTGCTCTATTTTCATCTAAATATTCTATAACTCTTTGCTTTGATTCATTAGCTTTTTGCTCTTTTAATTTATTTTCAGATAAACCAGATTCACTTTCAAATTGAACGATTCGTGACTCATAGATTTCATTCTCTTGAAAGGTAGCTGTTGTTGATGAGCTATTAAACTCAACTATAGTATTATCAGGATTACTTAAAGATGTAATTGATTTTTCTGAAGGGTCTAAATGATCATTTGTTTCGACATCCAAGAATTCCTCTTCATTATGACAGGTACCTGATAAATTAGACAGAGATTCTATGAAAGAAGTAGAAAACGTTTAATTTGTTAAAATGAGATATGAAAACAGCAGTACCATCAGAAATTAAGTTAGAAATATTACAAAAGAT